>Ga0190265_10000073_pt1 | contig 110308 bp, 164 predicted proteins | sample Popmic124T_FD_133135 | JGI IMG/M metagenome (GOLD analysis project Ga0190265, IMG submission 133135) | Populus adjacent soil microbial communities from riparian zone of Indian Creek, Utah, USA - 124 T | ecosystem: Environmental > Terrestrial > Soil > Riparian zone | place: USA: Utah... | reverse complement strand
GGCTCGAGGGCGCCGGGCTCGAGGGCGCCGGGCTCGAGGGCGCCGGGCTCGAGGGCGCCGGGCTCGAGGGCGCCGGGCTCGAGGGCGCCGGGCTCGAGGGCGCCGGGCTCGAGGGCGCCGGGCCGCGACCGCCGGGAAACGGGATCACCGACGGCGCCGGTCGAGTCGTGCCTCCCGTCGCACATGCTGCCCCGGGACCCGACCTCTGAAATACAGCTTGCGCTTTTCATCGTGACGATCCAGGGTTGATCATGGCAAAGAAAACACCCGCACCTACACAGGGCGGAGCACGTGAGGGCGCGGGTCGACCGCGCCTTGGAAAAAAACGCAAGGGATCTCCGGCTTTCATCGGGTTGACCGTCAGCGAAAAGGCTCAGCTCAAGAGAGAAGCGCGCGCGCTCAACTTGACGCTCTCGTACTACATGCGACAGCGGCTCGGGCTGCCGATCGAGGTTCCTGCAGAGTAACCGGGCACTTGTGAAATACCGCTAGCGCTTTTCAAGACCGGAGCTAGATTGTGAGTTGTCAGGTCGCACAACGCGACCGACTGACCCGGAGCCTCTCAGATGACGACCTCGACCGTAACCGCGCAGATCATCGCCCTCGCAACCAAGCACGTCGACAACGGCGCCGCGATGATGTCGAGCGCTCGGCTCTGCCTCGACGACGCTCTGCGTTGCCTCGCAGACGGTGGCGAGAGCAACGCCCGTGCATGTGCGGTTCGCTCGCTGTCATACAGCGTAGGTCTCTTTCACGCGGACCATCAGCTTGCCGTCGCGCTCAGGTTTGGCGATTGCGACTCGCTCGCACGCCGCGCAACGGAATCTTGCCGCCTCACGAGCCGCTGAAAATCTGCCGATGAGACACGAGCCCGCTCGGGCTCGTGTCGACTCGTAAGGATTTCAGGATGTCTCTCAAGCTCACTCTCGAATCGTTGACCGATCACGTCGTGCAACACTTCATCGCCACGGGTAACGACCTCACCGCCGCCGAGATCGCAGAGACCTCGGGCCATTCGATCGCGAGTGTGCGTCGAGTCCTTGCCTCGACGGGCGGCTGCCCGAAAGGGTTGACGACGTACCAGGAACACCGGCCAAGTTTCTCGCGCAACTACCGCTCCTTCGCGTCGGGCAGTCATCGTGTTTGGGTCTACGGCCCGACACGAGCGACGTTACGCGAGAAGTTGCTCGCGACAGGCGCGAGCAAGTGAGCGCTGATCGAGCGCGCAAAGATTTCAGTATGACAACCGCTAGAACAAATCAGGTCGCACGAATCACGGTCCGCAACGTCGGCATGCACTTCGGCTGCGAAGGGACTGTGTCTATACGAAACGAAGTCGTGCACGTCACGCGTCTGTTCCCGTATGGGCAACGGAGCAACGCCTACGCCGCCGCCGAAACGTGGTGCGCTTCGCACGGCGTGAAACTCGGAGAGAGCAAGTGAGCGCTCACGTAGGAACATGACTGCAGCTCGAGACGCGACGTCCCATCTTGCGGACGCCAGCCGATTTCGTCAGACGTAAGGCAGCTCACGAAACCGCGTCCCGCATGCGGGACTATGGGTTAGCCTAGGAAAGCCGGTTGTCGCGCATGTATCCACTGCCGTACGGTGCGCGGCATGAATACTCTGCGGCCGACGCACCACTGCTTCGACGACACGCTCGATTTCATGTCGGATGTTCCGGCGCCGATGCGTTCGCAGTTCCATCTCGTGCATGGCATCTGCGTAATGGGCGGCGTTCGATTCGCACACGCATGGATCGAGACTGCCGACGTCGTTCTGCAGAGCGCCTATCTCGACGGCAACACGAGCGAGATCGTCTGGCACTCGACGCCGCGCGCGAGATTCATGCTGATCATGAGCGTCGAGCGCTTTACGCGTTACACGCACGTGCAAGCGCGGATCGAGAACGAGCGCACCCTGCACTTCGGCCCGTGGGATGACGAGTATCGCTCGCTCTGCGGCGACTCGCCTAGGGATCGTGGGATCGTCAAGGTCGAGTCAACGCCGAACGTCGGCGCACTCGCGAGCTTGAAGTGACTCGCCACAAGCACTCGTTGGCCTATTGCTTCGTCACGTACATCAGCGAAGACGGGCAACGTGAATCGCTTTGGAACAGTCGCGATGGCGCCGTCCCGATCGAAATCCCATCGCTGTCGGGCGAGCTGATGATGGTCGAGCCCGAGCCGGATCGAATACGCCCCGACTACAGACCGCAACACACGCCCGCCGTCGGCGATCGCATCTTCGTCGACCTCACCGAGCTACGCGCGCGCATCCTCGCAGCCGAACGAGTCGACCGATGGGAAGATCACGAGAGAGGCCCGTTCGGCAAACTCGGACTGCCGGCCCTGCAAGACATGTTCGAGTCACGCGAAGCCGCGATCGAATCCGCATTCGAGTCACTCTACGAGCCCGATGCTCCCGACATCTTGATCGTGACTCGCGGCTATCTCGCCGACCTAGAACAAGGGCGTATGCGCGACTCGACGATCGCCGGAGGCCGAGAAGTGTTCCGCGAGACCGAGGCGAGCGCTTCCCCGCTCTTCGAGAGCGAGGTCAAACGAATCAGCAAAGAGTTGAAGCGCACGAGCGTGCTCGACTTCTACGATCGCGACCTCAACCCGATCGATTACGCCAGATGGATGGAGTTGTTCAACGCCCCCGATTACGCAACCATTGCACGCACCACGATCGAAGATGTTGTCGTGTCTACTATCTGGACAGGCGTAGATAGCAGCATCGGGCGTAGTCGATATGTATTCGAGACACACGTGCTAGCCGATTGGGTGCCATCCGAGGAACGCTCGCTTCGATATTGCAGCCTCGACGCAGCCAAGTTCGGTCACGCCGCGACCGTCGAAACCATCACGCAGCTCCTAGCACAAAGAGACCTGCTCAAGTCATGAAACCCCGCTGTCCGCGATGCGCTCACGCTGTGACTGTCGTGCGCGAAGCGGGCGGCAATTTCGCGGCATGGTGTGCGTGCAGCATGGTCTCGTCGCGAGACGATTCGTATCGCGCGCCCGGGCGTGGCATGACCGCAGACGAAGCGCTGCAGCAATGGCGCGACAACTCACCGAGCAACAGTCGTACCCCCGAGTCCAACTCAAACGAAGAGAGCAAGCCATGAAGACCAAAAAGCCACTCATGACGTTCGCAGACATGCGGGCGAAGATCACGTCGGGCACCTACGCCACGCTCGGAATCGCGAAGCAAGCAATCAGCCGCACTGCGTTGAGCCAGAGCGAGCGCATCGCGCTCGACCGCGAAGCCGTCTTGTACTTCGACACCAAAACTAAACCGCGCACACGTGCACCTCGAGCCCCGCGAGTACGTGCACCTCGAGCCCCGCGAGTACGTGCAGTCGAGCCGCGCGACGCCGCGCGCGAGATCGAGCTACTGACCGCGAAGCAACGCGAGCACGAGGCATCGATCGCCGAGATCAAAACGCAGATCGCATCGCTGCAGCTCGAGGAGCTGATCCAGAGCGATCCCGATCGCGTACGCAAAGCCCTCGAGTTGCTCGACAAGCACGACGAGCGCAACCGCGATGCGAAGGTCGGGCCTATGGGACCGATGCCGATCAAGGGGCCCGAGCAGTCGTCATGACCAAGCGCAAGCTCTGGCGTCCAAACGCGGACGACGACTTCGTCAACGCGATCCTCGGGCGAGCGCCCGCGGGTTTCAACGAGACGATCACGCGCGCATCGCGAATCGCAGACCTAGCCGGCAAAGAGTTTGGCGAGGAGACCGACCTCATCGACGAGCTACTCGTTGCGGCAATCGCTCACGTGCGCATGGCCGATCACCCGCGCGCGTATCCGGTCAACCGCGTCCGACAGATCAACGAATGGCTCGTCGGCCGAGAGGGCAGGGCGACCAGCTCATACGATCCCGACAGTCCAGAGGCTCTCGCGAGCAAGATTCGCGCGATCTCGGAAACCGTGATGCGAATGCTCTACCGAACCGAGTCGTTTCTGTTGTTGATCACAGATCAACGCCTCGATAGCGTCTATCACGCGTCTTCGATCGATCGCCGTGGCCAAATCGCTCTGCTAAAGAACCATCTAGCGCAGCTCGAAAGCGAACAAGCCGAGCAGTCGTGACGTGGATCGGGGGCTTCATGCGCATCAGACCGCCGCTCGCAATCGCATCTTTCGGGTCGACGTGGCGTGAGAGCATGTCGCCCGAGGATGCGTTGCACTTTTACGGGGCCCTCCGGCGCCTGTCGGAACAGGCCCGTCGTGCCCTCTGGCTCGCGCTAGGCGGCTTCACTGCCGCCGAGGCTGGCGAGCTACTCGGTGACACGCCGGAGGCTGCAGGGCGGGCCAAGCGGCTCGCAATCGTCGAGCTGCAGCGGGTGCTAGCGCACGACGACATCATGACTGCCCGGGCGGCGCGGCTTGCCGAAGTCCGGGCCGCGCGCGAGCGAGCTGCCGTAGCCGATGCTCGGGCTCGCGCGCGGGCTCGAGAGCCGCAGCCCCGGACCGTGCATTGGTGCAACTACGAGCACTGCCCGTCGCCGATGCAGCCGTTACACGGTAGCAGCACGAAGCATCGGGCCTGCATCCGAGCGCAAGCGCTGGCGACCCGGCGCGCGCGGCAGCAAGTGAGCGTTGACCGAGCCGAGGTCTTCGGCTTGGTGATGGAACACGACTCGACCAACACTCAACCCGAACCGTATCGCAAAGCATCCGGATCATGAGCATCTGCGAGCACTGCCGTAACGCAATCTCCCTCGCCACGAAGAAGGGCATTCGAAAGGCTCAAGCCGAAGGCGTGCTCGTCGGTCGACCGAGGCTCGAGATCGAGTCACGCGACCTCGAGCGCGTGCTCTCGGGCGAGATGAATGCCGTGCAGCTCGCGCTACGGCTCGGGTGCTCGGTCGGAACCATCCGACGACGCTTGCGCGCGCAACGAAGCTAGCCGCTCGAGGGCTTGCGATCGGTGCGGCCGATATACGCCGCCAATTCCCAGTTCTGGATCGAGAGCGCCGTCACTGCCGTGAGCCACGCGCCGCCGTCGACGTCCTCACGTTGCCCGCTCGCACCATCGAGCCGATAGCAAAGCACCGGCTCGATGGTCTCGTTAGGCTCGCATTGCGGGCGCTCATCGCCGCTAGTGCACACGTATCTCGAGCCCGGTGAGCGCCCTCGTCGCAAAATCCAGACCGTGAAGATCACGAGCGCCTCGCTGTCTTGCGCCCGAACACCACTAGACACGCGCAAACCCATCCAAAGCCGAACGCTTGTGTCGTGCTCAACTCGACACGCGGCAGAATCAGCGGAGCCAGCGACAACACGCCGACCGCTGCGAGCAATCGCATGCCGACCTCGCTCATAGCGGGCGCTTCATACCCGACGCTCCGCGCATCGCGCTCGTCATCGTCTCGAGGATCTGCAACGAGGTCTTGGCGACGACCTTGCGCCCGTCGATCTCGAGCACGAGCAACACCGCGGGTTGACCGCTACTCATCCCGCCTCCCTGCATCAGAGCGACGTCGATCGTCACGTATCCGCGCGTGAGATGGTGCTCGAGCAGATACGCGTTTACTTCGTCTTCGTTCGTCAGCATTCGCAGCATCGGCATTCTTGTTCTCCGGCAAGGTGTCTTCGAAACATGCGTGCTGCGGCCCGACCGTCTCGACGTCCATCGAGATCCACTTGCGCCACACCGCGAGACGCAGCGCGATGTTGTTCCCCACGCCGAACTGATTCACGAGCCAACCCACACACGGGATCTCTTGGTCGGGGTGACTCTCGTGACATGCCATCACGTGCAAGTCGCTGTTGATCGCAGCAAGGCTACTCGGCTCCGCGATCGTTCGTTCGGCAAGTCGCTTGTGTAATTCAACATCGTAGCCGTCGGGAATGTCGAGCGGATTGGTCGACACTTTCCACGGGCATAGCTCGCATTGCTTACGCGTCATTGCCCGACAGCTTTGCTGCATCGGCTTCCATCTGATTGGTCATGCTGCGAATCGCGCTCGCGATCTCTGCGAGTAGCGCGGGAGCGTCATCGGGATCGGGAACTCGAAAGTTGACGCTAAACCCGGTGCCCCTGTTGCCCTCGATCACGATCAAGACCGAAGCAATCGCATCGGTCTCGAGCATCGCGCGCGTGCACACGTCGTCGTATTTACCGGGACCAAGTGCCATTACCAACGCACCGTTTCTTTCGTCGGATCGCCGCCCGGTCTGCGCCGGCCCGAGTTGATGTGTCGCGTCCAACCGTCGAGCGGATCGCCCTCGCCCGACCACTGCTCTGCAGCGACGCACGCCAGCGCCGGATCGTCGTAGCAGTAGGCATCGAGCACGTTGACCTCGTCGTCTTCGTAGCCGAGGCAGAGCCGCGCTGTGCCGAACGTCATCGGATAGACCGTGACGTCATGCCCGTCGGGCAACACTCGATAGAAGAGCGAGCACTCTCGCTTGCCGCGCGGATCGGCCTTGTCGGTTCTCATCCGGGCCACATACCACGGCCCGCCGACTAACCGATAGCGCGTACCGACGAGCCACTGTAAAAACGGCCCGAGCCGTAGAACCGAGCGAAGATTCGCCGCCCGATCTCGCGCGCGAACCAAGTAGCCATAAGTCTATCCCCCGTGTGGGCCTCTGGTACGTAGTCGATGAGCTGAGAGACGAGGCCCTCGACTTCTTCTTGGTCGTCGGGATCGCAGTCGCTCGGCAAGACCCACCGCCGCGCCTCGAACTCTGCCGCAAGACTCGCTATCCCAAATCGGGGGTCGGCTTTGTTCCGCCCGGTCGTAAACGGCACGAGCGAGACGCCGACCTCGACGCCGTTCTCGTGCGCGAGATCCAGAATGTAACGCTGCACACCGTTGTTCTCGACGACGATCCAGTGATTCGTAGGGAACAGCTGCCCGACCGCCGCCACGTGATCGAGGATCTGCCGTGCACGCCAGCGACCGCTCCGCATACGCACGAGCTGTCTGTCCTGATTCGGATGAAAGAACACGCTCGAGAGCACGGTACGCGCGCCCTTCGTTTTCGTGTCGTCGCCCGCCGCGAGATCGATGCCCGTCACGATCAGACAGTTCTCGGGCATCACATCGACACCGCTCAAAAACCCGTAGCCCTTGCCCGCCTTCAAGGCTTGCTCGATGTGCTCGGGCCGAAACACCCGCGCCTCGTCGTCGCGCGGATTGCATTCGAATGATCTGGCGTACTCGAGCGGACCCAAGTCTTTGCGCTTCTGCTTCAAGCGCCGCTCAGTCCAACGCGTCGGCCAGCTAATCGAACCGTCGGGATCGCGTATCGGCCGACAGATGAGATGCCAACCGCGCTCTTTGATCAGCTCATGCGCGAGATCACGCGGATGCCAAGCATTCGTCAGGAACGCAACGAGCGCATTCGTCGACAACCGCGTCATCACCGTATTTTTGACCCACGATGACAGCTTGCGACGTTGCGCTTCAGTCGCCGTCACGATCGCATCGAGCAAGTCGTCGATGATCAGCAAGTCGACACGCGAGCCGCCGATACGTCGACTGTTGTAGCCGACAGCGACGACGCTCGGGTTGCGGTCAAATGCACTCCGCTGAATGAAAATCTGATCGTCTTTCCAGATCGAACCACGCTTGAGCAGCGGGAATACTTGCTGCAGCTCGCGACTCGTCTCGATGTACCGCTTGATCGCGCCGAGCGTTTTCGCCGCCGAATCCTCTGCGTTGTAAAGCAGCATCACGCGCAAGTTCGGATTGCGCCCAAGCTCCCAAAGCACGCGACCGACCGCGATGTTCGTCGTGTTGTGCGTCACCGTGTACGCGCGCCCGGCGAGATACGTGTGATCCGCGCTGTCGACTGCGATGCACTTGACCGCCACCGACGGGATCTCGCGAATCGCAACGATGTGCTTCCAGTGCGTGCGCGTCGATCCGCCGAGTTGTTGCCCGACCAACTTTCGCGGCAGACGGAACACTGGCTCGCGCGCAGTGAAGTTGATGCGCCACCGCCTGCCAACAACGCGACCCGCAATGACAGCGTCGCTCTCAGCCATAGTCGCGCGAAACCCAAGCGAGCGGATCAACTCAAGTGAGTCTGTCGCAAGCCTCTCGTTGCAGAACGTCAGCTCGATCCGTGAGCTACCGCCCGACGCTCGACTCACCGATCCATCGGTGTCGAGCAAGCCCGCAAGCAATGCCCGCCGATCCGCGACAGACGCCTGCAAATACTGAAACGGGATGTGCTTATCCCCAAGCACGCCGAGCCGTACCAACCGACTGCGGACATGCCCCGTCGTCGCGCCCAACGTGCCGCGCAAAACATGCGGCTTGCGCGTGTCTCTGCGAGGCTGCCTGCCCCCGACCATCGCCACGCTCTCATCCCAAACGAAACGGTCGGGCTCGTAGAAATGCAGCGACGCATCGGCCGTCGAACCGTTGCCAAGCCACGCACCGAGCACATAGGGATCGAGCAGCAACCGTCTGCGCGGATACTCGACCGCCGCAGCACACGGAACAGACCAAACGAAATGCCCGTCTGTCTCGGTGAGTCGATCTAGCATCTCGCCCGTCGTCACGACGCGAGTGCCGAACGCCTGTCGCTTGCGCACGAGCCATCGGTGATCGGTATCGGCTTTCAGTATCGAGCCGTCCTCGAACTCGACCTCGTACACACGCCGCTCGAGTTGAATCGGCGTGGCCATCGTCACCGTGCACGGCTTGCCGTCGCCGCCGAACACGCGATCGCCGGCACGTAGCTCATACATCGTGGTCCAGCCGTCGGGTGTCGGGATCTCGGTGTCGAGCGCGAGGGCCTTGCCGCTTTCCGGATGCGACATCACGACGACTTGCTTGTGCTCGCTCAACGCATGCTGCGCGCGCACGTGGAAGTCGGTCTGCTCGACCGGCTCGCTCGTCTCGTCGTCTTTCAGCACGTACTCACAAAACGCGTTGATATCGCGCCTGCACAGCTCATGCAGCTGCGCGCGCGCCTCGGCCGCACGTTGCTTGAGCGAGATCGCAACCTCGGCATCACTCAGCGGCGCGGCCTCGTTCGGCCCTTCAACCGCGTCAACGCTGGTCTGCAGCTCAACCCCTTCAACCGACTCAACCGACTCAACCGCCTCAACCGCCTCAACCGACTCAACCCCAGGTTTCAAAAATTTTTGATCCTTCGTAGGAGATTGGCAGGGCTGCATTTGGGGGTGAGAGAAAAGTGGAGAAAAGACCCCACCCCCCTCCATGTCGGATGCTCTGCGCACATCGCTCTGCACGACGTGTGCGCTAGCCTCGATGCCCTGCCCTTGTGCATCGTGCTCGTCGTGAGCGCCCTCTGTGATAGGGCCTCTCTGCGCCTCGCTGTCGCCCTCTATGGTAGGGGTGCCCTGAGATAGCTGCCCCTCTGAGCCGCCCCTGTCGTCGGCGCCGGGGCTCTGCATAGGGGTGTCTAAGGGGTGCTGATCGCCGGGGCTCGCAGGCGGGCTCTCGAGGGCGTTCTCTGGCGCCCGTTTCACCCGTATGCGATGCCTGCCCGTTTTGAGAGGGGTGCCCTCTACGCGCGCGCGCATAGGTGTGTGCGTCTGCCGATCATCAGTCACGCCTCGACGCTATCAGATGTCTCTCACAAGGCGCCCGATCGTGGTCGCATGCCATCGTGTGCCCCGTGGCTTGTGTCCTTCGGCCGTGAGCCTCTCGACGATCTCGAGTTGCGTTGCTCCCGAGCGCCGGTGTTCCTTCATGCTCTCGAGCGCGGCTTGCTCGCCCGGATGCCACTCGAGCAAACCGTCTCGAGCGCGAAAGCCGAACGGCGCCTCACCGCATAGTTCCCCTCGAGCCGCCTTCGCTCGCAACGCCGCTTTCGTGCGCGCTCGGATCAGCGCTCGCTCGTATTGGCTCATCGCGTCGATGATGGCTCGGATCAACGCGCCCTCTGGCGTGTCGCTCGAGTCGAGCCCGTCGCTTGTCACGACTCGAGCGCCGGCCTCGACCGTGAGTCGCTCGATCGCCGCCGCGGTCGCTACGTCTCGAGCGAGTCGGTCGCGCTTCGCAGCAACGAGCAAGCCCGCCTTGCGCTCACGTAGAGCGGCGAGTGCCTCGAGCAGTCCAGGTCGCTCGTCGATTGGTGCGGCGCCTGAGACTCCCATGTCGACGCACCATGCCGCGATCGTGATGCCGCTCGCCGCAGCCCATCTCTCGATCGCGTCGCGCTGTTGTTCGACTCGTTGATCGGTGGTCGACACGCGTAGGTATGCGACCGCGACTCGAGGGCTCCCGCCCTGTTTCCTTCGACGTATCATGCTCAAGTGTAACACACACCGGAGGGTGCGTGTTACTCAAGCACTGCCGAGCGTCATCTTTCGCACGCGCCTTCGAATCTCATCCATGCTCGCTCGAGGCGATTCCCCTCGTAGCTCGACCCGACCGCTCGCTTGCTCGTCGCCTTCGTCGCGCTCGTCATCGTCGTCGACCTCGGCCTCGATGGGTTGTGGCCCCGGGGCCACACGCCCGTGCTCGACGGTCGGTGTCTGATCGCCGGCCACGATCACGAGCATGCCGCGCTGTCGCGCCCGCTGCACTGCCTTGACGCTCGACTCAATCCACTGCGCGGCTTCTTCGAGCGAGCCGCCTTGCTCGGCCGGCTCGGGTGAATGGTCGCTCGTGCCGAGCACCATGCGTTCGGTCTTGACCGCCATCATTGCCGCCTCGCTGTTGAAGCGCGCGATCGCTGCAGCCTGTCGCACGAGCGAGAGCTGTTCCGCGACCGTCATCGGCTTGTCGCTTCGCGCTTCGGCCTCGAGCTGTGTTTGTATCTTGCCCGCGAGTGCTTGGGCACCCCGCAGTATCTGAGCCGTGACGACGTTGAGTGCGAGTGAGTTGCGCCGTGCGTGAGTAACCAACGCCGCTTCTTCGGCTCGACTCTTGAGAGAGTCTTGTCTCGCTTTCTCTCTGTCGCTCTCTCTGCGCAGCATCGCTTCGATCCGCCGCTGCTCTGCCGGCTTCACGACCTCGACGTTGTGCCCCGCGCGCTCGACCGCTTCGTCTGCATCGCTCGGGCGCCGGTTGCCCTCGAGCGCCGCTCGCTCTCGCGCCTCGATGTCTGCTCGGCCGGCCCTGATCTTCTCGATGGCATCGAGGTCCGAGGCAATGGTCGACTTGACCGACGGCAAGCCTTGGCTCGGATAGCCGTTGTTCCACACTCGCCGTGTCCTTGCGGGCGGCCAACCCAGCTCGCGACCCGCCGCGAGAGTCGGCCCGCCGTGTTGCTGGTAAATCTCGATGATGGCTGCCCACCTCTCAGGACTGATCGCTGCTATCGGCATCTCATGAGGCTCTCCCATCTTGCGGGACCGCGGCTACAATTCTGGATCGGTTGGTCTGGCGAGAGGTCGTTTGACGGGTTGAGCATGGTCTCGAGGGCGGTTCTTGATCGTTTGACGGTCTCGAGCGGTCTGGCCTCTGATCGTTTGACGGTCTCGAGCGGTCTGGCCTCTGATCGGTCGAGGGGTTGTGGGCCTCGGATCAGGTTCGGATCCGTTTGCGCCGCATGCCGCGCCTCGTGCTCACCAACACAGGCCACTTGAGCATCGGGCGCACACGCGCTACGTGGCCCGGATGAGAACCGCTGATGCCAATCCCCTCGACGGCGTATCCGACCTGCTCGACATCGCGGGCGAGGAGCTGCGAGTCCGTGAGCTGACTCACTCGAGCGACCAAGCTACGGTTGCCACACTCGCTCGCGCTCGTTCTGCCTATGCCTTCTTACGCGCCTCGCTCGAGGCTGCGCCTGGTGTCGACCCTCTCGTGTTCCATCGTGCCGTGATGGATGCTCTCGACCGCATGGCTACGGCCTTGGATGACTGGCATGCGTTGCCTCTGAGCCCAGCTGATGCGTTGAGCGAGATGACGGTCGGTCGGCTTCGTGCGTATGCCGATGACCCTGTCGCGAGCGCTCTGCTTACGACCTTGCCTATGGCAGAGACCAAAGGAATGGTTGTGCTCGTTGAAGCTGCTTTGTTGTGGCTTGGTCGGTTGCGTGAGCTTGCTGCCGGTCGGGTGATGCTGCTGGCCAACTATGCTCGGTGCGTTGCCGAGCGGGATTCGTGGCGGCAGTTGGCAGAGCGTAATGGCGGGTCTGATCCCGAGAGCCGGTTGGCTCTGCAGGTGGTTCGTCATCTGGTCGAGACGCTGCACGAGCGGTTCGTGCTCGATGGACGATGGGCTACGATCATGCCCGATGAGATTGGGTTGCTGGCGCAGGTGATCGACAAGGCTACGGGCACTCGGCCTCGTGTCGAGGGTCTCGAGGACAGCCCGTATGAAGAGCACTCGGTCGAGTGCCAGTCCTGTCACCGCGTCATCGCTCAATGCTGGCTTGCAGGCGGGGCTAGCGTACCAGTGTCGATCTGCAAGTCGTGTTCGGGCTCGGGCTCCAAAGCGTCTTGAGGATAAGGTCTAGCCATGAATCGATCCGAACGGCGGCGGCTCGTCGAGCGCGGCACGCTGCGCAGCGGTTCGTCAGGTACTTGCAGGCATCGCATCGGTAGATCAGGCCCGGCATCGCTAGCGAGAGGTTCCTTGCAGGGCCTCTCGCAGGTCTGAGACGGCCGCGTAGCGGCGGCCCTGCACGAGGATGGTTCGGAAGTCGAGCACCGGTTGCAGGGCCCGTGCGAGGCCCATACGCACCGCCGCGCGCTCGTTCTGGAGCAGCTCGGCCAGCGAGGTCTCGGCTCGGTCTTGCAACCAAGCGCTCGCCACGGCTTCGCAGTGTTCCTTCTCGTGCGTGTTCATGCGTCGCTCCCGTGTGGCCCCGGGGCCACACGCTTCGATCAGCCATTCGACGAGGCCCGCTGCGCAGCGGCCTCGGTAGCGGCTGCAGCGTTGATGACGCCCGTGATCGAGCGAAGTGACTCCGCGATGCTCTCGAGCGACGTTGCTTGCCTCTGATGATAGTGCACTGACTCACGCATCAGGTTTCGATACTCGGCTCCCCAAGGATCGGGCTGTTGCGCCGCAAGCATCTCAGCCTCGGCTTGCACCTCGGCTCGATTCCTCTCCGCCTCTCGAGCCATCGTCTCGAGCCACTCGATGACCGCTGTAGCGACATTGCGCTGCAGCTCGAGTTGCCTGCGGCTGATCGCGAGCTGTTGCTCTGCGTAGCTGTCGATCACGTCGCTGTCGCTCGTGATCGGTGTCGACTCTTGGTACTCGCCGTCAGGATCGTGGCTCATGTCTTAGGCTCCAGGATGTCTCAGCTTGAGGGCTGCGATGTAGATTCGAAGTTTCATCACGTCTGGCGCCGTCATCGCAGTTGGATGCTTTTGATCGACGTAGAGAAGCGCCGAGTCGACCGCTTGAATGAGCAACGCGAGTGCCTTCTTCTCGAGAGCGAGCTTCTTCTCGATGTCGTCTTGCGTCATCGGCCGCCCGGCACCTTCCAGCCGCGTAGGCCGCGTGACACCGAGAAGCGAAACGGTCCGATCGCGAGCGTCGTCTTGTGCTGTCTGCGCCACACGCCGATCGCCCAAGACAGCGGGATAAAGCTGATCTGATAGCTGGTCACGTTTCCTCTGGAAACGCCGACCGTAGCGCGCGGATCACGAGTGACCAAACGTTCACCGTGCGCCTCGGATAGCCCTTCACCGCTCCGCGTTGCCCCTTGCCGAGCCAACTACCGAACTCACGATTGCGCCACTTGAAGTCAGCCGCATAGTCGCCCGCCTCGTGCGTGCCGCCGACGTTGCAGATCTCAGCTCTGGCGATCTCGCTGACCCGTCCCGTGATGGCACTGTGCAGCTCGACCTTGACGACGATCATCGAAAGAACTCCCTCGCCGCCGCGATTCGCGCAGCCGGCGCCTGCAACTCATCCCGATCGAGAGCGAGCTGCAGTAGCTCGCGCACGAGATCCGATCGCGTGTAGCTCCGAGTCGCGTTCTGAACACGACACCTCTCGAGCAACGCGTCGAGTCGATCGAGCAACGGTTGATCGACTCGGATAAAAAGCACGGCCTCGAGCCCGCGGCTCGGTCGACCAATCTTCTTCATCTGTCGTCGCGATCGTTGTTGTCGTTTGCAGGCACTCGCGCGAGCAACACCCTCTTTAGCTCGCGTGGCGTAAACCTCGGTTGATCGAGAGCCGCGATGCCGTCGGTCTTCTCGGCGTAGAGCGCGCACATCAGCTGTTCCGTGTAGCGAAGCTGTTCCAACTCAGTGCGTAGCGCGACCGCGAAGTGTTCGGCTTTCGGCTCACGCTTAGTCTCGTTCGCATCGAGAGCAGCCCACACCGCAGCTCGGTCTGGCCACGATCCCGCGACTTGATCAGCTGCCTTGAAAAGGCTGCGTAGCTCTTCGAACCGCGAGAGCAGGTCCTCGGATCGCTGCAGCGCTGCATCGGCCGCTTGCACTACCGCGTCCGCCCGTTGCTCGAGAACGAACTCGTATAGCGTCTCGAACTGCACTTCTTCGTCGCAGTCGAAAAGCCGATCGTAGAAATCAAGACTCTCGCTCATCACCCGCTCGTGTTCGGGCGAGAGCGGCGCGTTGACCGGCGCCGTCACAGAGCCTCCTCTTGCGTGCGTTTCACGCGAAAGCTGTAACGATGCGAATCCTGATCGTCGTATCCATCGCAACCGCCCTCGATCTCGAGCGTGTGCGTATCGCCGTCCTCCCACATCGGGTTTGCTTTTTCGAGCGCATCGAGAAACACGCGCACCTCGGCAAACAACATAGTCTCGGTGCGCTCGCGCCTCTCAGCCTTCGTCTCTTGATCTCGTTTCATGTGTCGATGTGTTAGGCGCAAGGCCCTCGCTCGACCATCTCACCCGCACATGATGCGAATCGCAGAGAGCCGATCCTCGAGCACACGCACTCGCTCGGTCCATCGCTCAACTTCCGCACGCAACGCATCGGCCTCGAGTGCACATGCGTCACGCACTCGCCCTCTCTCACGAAGGATGAGATCGCAAATCTCAGGTGTCGTTGTCGCTCGCTCGAAGTCGACCGACACGAAGCCCACGTGCTCAAGTTCTGCTGTCTCGTCTGCTGTCATTGGAGCCTCATTTTTCGAGTCGAGCAAAGTAGTCGAGGATCACTGCAGGCGCATCTTCGATGCGAGCGCCGCCGCTCGCCCAACCTCGGATCATCTCGTGCTCGGCATCGTTCAAAACCTCGAGATCGATCGCCCCGACGCCCGCGACCTTCATCCGATCCGCGCGCAGCACGATGTCACGCCAGAGCCGCGTTGACGCGATCGCCTGATAGGTCTGCTCGTCGCGAGTGAGAATCTTCATGCATCGAGCTTTCCGTGCACTGCGTTCGCCAGCATCGTCGCCGTCCCGCCTGCGACTTTCAGCATCTCTTCGGCCTTGTCGACCGATGAGGCACTCGTCGCTATGCGACCTGCAGCGCCCGCGATCGCAGCGCGGTAGGTCTTGAACCACGCCTCACGATGATCGTGATGCTTGCGCTGTTCCTGCAGGTCACCGACCGCCGTTGGCTTCTTCACTTCCATTGCTCGCCTCGAATGATCCCGGGCCCGGACACGCACTCTCAGGATCCGCCGCAAGCTCACCGCAGACGCAACACGCGCGATCCGAGAGAACGCAATGCCGTCTGCCATGGCGCTTCTCGGCTTCGCGAAGTCGTCTCTTCTCGCTCGGTGTTTCACCCATCCGTGAGCTTTTTGGCCACCGCGATCACGAGCAGTGCGCGCTCCTTCTCGCACTCATCGAACGAGCGGTTCAAAGAGTTGAGGGTGTCTCGCAAAGATCCCTCTCGCCTCTCGGCTTCGCACGCTCTCGCCTTCCATCGCTTGAGGTCGCGAAGCGCTGTCTTGAGTTGAGTCTCGGTCGATGGCGCCTTGCTCATGTCTGGCCATTCTCTGTCGCTGCACGACTCGTCCCGCTCTCGGGCGAGATGCTCGACGACTTGGGTACGATGCCAGCAAGGTCCGAGTGCAGAAGCTTCGAGACCTCGTTGGTCGCATCGACGAGCTTTTGCTGCTCTTTGGCGATCTGCTTTTCCATCGCCACAATCTCTTTACCAAGCGCATCGTACTCGGCTCGCTTGACCGCTAGCGAGCGCCTCAACTCGAGAAGCTTCTCGCGCGACTCTTCTCGAGCGACGAACTTTTCATTCAATGCGGACGGGCCGATGTTTGTGAGCATACAGCTCTAGTTCGTGAATCGGACGATGCACGCCCTCAACGAACGGAACACTTTTGCAGCTCGGTGCTCGACCGGGAGCGGGATGAACTCGATCACCGCCCGCGCCGCCGTAAGCAACTCGCCGAATCGGGCCTCGACATCTCTGCGCGCCTGATCGCGTTCTCGCAGGATCCAGTCGGCCGCTAGCGCGTCGGACCGATAGAACGCGTCCGCCGACGCCTCGCAATACTCTCGCTCGGTCATGTGTGGCCCCGGGATTACACGCCCTCGACAGCGTGAAAGATCGTCACTGTCTTCGAAGCGGTGGCCTCGACTCGCCGCCATGTCTCGACGTCGCGCGGATCGGAGCCGAACACGACGACCTCATCTGCGAGCGAGACCATCACCTCGTCGCGCCGCACTCGAGCCTTCCAGAGGGCGTCCGCCGATCGTAGGGCTCCAGGTAGCCGAATGAGCCCGACCGTGACATCAGAGCACTTGAGCTGCCGCGCAAGCACCGTGTTGGCCTCGGTGACATCGTCGGTAAGCAGGATGCAGAACGAGGTCGGCACCTGCTTTGCCCAAAGTCGCAGCCGGGCAACATCGGTCCAACCCGTCGTCACCCACACCGCGACGACTTGCACCCGAACGCTCACCCGTGTTCCACAGGCTCTGCGCCGTTCGAGTGTCCTGGATCCGGCGCACTCGCGAGAAACTCGCGAGAGTCTCGCTCCATCTCGGCCCCTCGAGTTGCGTTCGCGCGCGCCAGCTCGGCTAGAGCACGCTCCTTCTCGAGCCGCTCGTGCGCCAGCTCGGCCGCGATCACGGCAACGCTAGCATCGGCCTCTTTGCCAGCGAGCGTCACTGCGCGTCGAGCGCGCAGTGACTCGACGTGCAGCCTCTCGTTTTCCGCGTCGGCCTTCGCAAGCTGCTTCGTCAGCAAGTCGCATCGATCCTCGAGCCCCTTCACGAGACTCGAAGCAGTCTGGATCTCTTTGGCACCGCCGCCTCGCAACTGCTCTAGCTCGCGCCGTAGCGTCTCGATGTCTTTGTCCTCGGTCATGGTCACCTCGATCAATGGCTCTCGTGCCCAGCTCGAAACTCCGATCGTGCTACCAACTTCCCGTCAACGAGCTGAAGTGACCAATCCGAACTCAGATCACCGGCACGAAATCTCAACTCGGCCTCGAGCACGACATCGAACTGCGGCAGATGCGAAAGCAACTCGTGCGCGATCTCGACCGCATCAGGCCGCGCGTCTCGCACGGCAGCCTTGACGTCCTCTGGCGAGCCGAATGCCACGCTCTCGACGATCGACATCACCGCGTGCATCTCGCCCGCAGCATCGGTCGCCGTGAGCCCGAAAAACTCGCACGCGATCGCCTCCCACGAATCCCACGCTTGCACGACGAGAGGCCCGGCGCCCGACCACCGCCGCGCGAACTCGACCACCTCTTGCACTGCCTTGCCGCTCGACTTTTGCATCACTCTCCGGCGCTGACTTGTGTACCGAACAATCGCTCTCGCGCGATCGATACAGCCTCCTCGCTTCGATCGCAGCCGAGCGCGTTTCGTCCGGCGCGTGCCGCCGCTAGCAACGTGGTCCCCGACCCGCAACACGGGTCGACTACCAGATCCCCCGACCTCGAGTGATCGCGTACAACCTGATCCATCACCCATAGCGTCTTCTGGCCCGTGACCTTCTGCCCCTTCTCTTTGAAGCCCGGTGGAAGAATATACGCGCCCTGTAGCGTGCCCCATTTCGAGAACTCCTTTGTGCGCGGTCGAGCCGCGACGATCCACGTGGTCCAACTCGAATGCCCGTCACCCTGTCGCCGTACCGTCATGCCGCGTTGCACCGATGGCACTGCAGCAAACACAAACCGTCCGAGGTCGCTAAGCACCTCTCGATAGACAGGGAACAGCACGTCATCGGTGAACGCGACGAACCATCCTCGAGTGCGAGGCGCCCACCATTGGCAGAACTCCGCGACGTCATCAGCGGTCCACGCTGGATAGCCCATCTTTCGACGAGCCTTGCCGTCTCGGATCATCGTGTCTGCAGCATCATGCCCGGAGCACGTCTTCTCTGAGTACGGCGGATCCGACACGAGCACATCAGGCAAGACGTCGACGAGAACGTCTTGCCATCTTCCCAGGCGCACCTCCGCCGAGCCAAGCTTCTTGATCCTTGCCAGCATACCGTTCGACTTTCTTGCTCAAGATGTCGGCCTCGATCGCCGACCACTCGTCCCGATAGGTGTCGACGAGCCCGACCATCGAACACGCGAATGCATCGCACTCATTTTCGTCGTCGCTGTCGAAGCCCCACCGCTTGTCGACATGCTTGACCATCACGTTCTTGTTTCCCTTGCCGACGCCCGTCACAAACCGCTTCAACGTCGACGGTGGGATAACGATGAGATTGCCTCCGCTTTGCCAGATGACCTTGCGAATGCATCCGCCGATCTCGCCTAGCGAGTGCGACTGCTGCGAACCGAATGCATAGCCCTCTTGCACGTACAAACGTCCGACCGTGAGCAAGTCGCGCGATCGCAACCACGCCTCGATCGCATCGGTCAGCACCGCTAAACGATGAGGGCCGCGAAGATCCTCGCCAAGCCGGAAGCTCGTTGCCTCTGCCTCAAGACCGTCGCCGATCCGACTGCAAATGCGACCGCAGCGATCCCGATTGTCACGCCGCAGCTTGCCGTGCAACCAACACACGCCCGGTGCGCGCAACGAAACGTCTAGCCCGACAACTCTGCTCATCAGACCTCCAATCGAATTTTCGAACCACTGCCGGTCTTGTTGATCACGAGTTTGCTCGGCAGCCCACTCAGCAAAACCATGTCGTGCGACACGACGAGCGCTTGCTCGAGACCGACGCTGTTGAGCATGCCCGCGAAGCTTCTGGCGAGCTGCTCTCGGTTCTCGCTGTCGAGTGGGCCGAATGGCTCGTCGACGATCGCCCACGCTGCAGGCGCACCACGTAGCCGCCGCAAAAGAGCCGACGCCGCGAGTCGAATCGACGCGCCGACGATCGCGCGTGTTCCACCGCTGTTGAATCGGACATCTTCTTCGAGCCCGGACCCGTCGTCGCAGAGGATCTCTAACTCTTGAGCGCGCTTCTTACCTCGAGCCGCGCTGCACCGTGGACATGCATCGCCTCGTTTCGACGCGAAGACGTGCCCGCACTCGTCGCAGGCTGGCGACTTCTCGGCCAGCTCTCGCGCCCACGAAAATCGAACGCTGACACCCGTGCCTTGCAGCAAGTGATTCGCGTCGGCCTCGAGCACGATCAGCTCGTCGCGCGCAATGTCGGCCGGCACTTGGCAGATCGCGCGCAGAGCCAAGCTACTCACGCGCGCCGACTCTTCGAGAATCGACACGCTGTCGCGCAACGCTCGACACTGCAGCTCGGCTTCGACGCCCGCGGCAAGCAAGCGCTGCACGTCACCGAGCTGCCTCGCCGCCGCAGAGACTTCGGCTTGTGCCTCTGCGAAACCGGCCTCGATGGTTTCGCCGTCCTTGAGACGCTTGGTCGCATCCTCGACGCTCAACGCCACGGCCGCAGCAAGCTCTTTGCCGCGTCGCACGATCTCGCCGTACTCGGCAGACGCTCGCTCGAGTTGAGTCGACACCGACCGCGCAAGCACGGCATCTCCTCGCCGATCGCGCGTCGTCGCGCCGCATGCCCTCATCTCTTTGCTACGGCTATCGTAAAGCTCGGTGTTGGAGCGCACTGCAGCCTCTACGTCGGGCGCGACCGGGCATGCCGCGCACATCACCGGGCAGATGCCATCGAAGCCGCTAGACGCGATCGTCGCGACCTCATCGACCAGCTTGCGAGCGGCTTGCTCCGCCTGAGCCGCTTCTTCGACAGCTCTCAACTTGGCCTCGGTCTCTCGGTCGGCCGCTTGCTTGCCTGCGAGCTGCGTTCGAAGCTCGCCCGCTCGGGCTCGTAGGTTCTCGATCTCGAGATGCTGCTCTAGAGCGATCCGCGCGTCTGCAGCCTCGCCCGATCGAGCTTGCATCGATGCGAGCCGCCTCTGTCCGCGCTCGGCATCGGCCGTCAACCGGGTCTCGGTCTCTTGTAGCTCCAGCCGCCGGGCCTCGGTGAGCATGGTCGCCTCGAGCGTCGCGAGCGAAGACCGCTTCGCACCGAGTGCGGCATCGGCCGCGTTGACCTTTGCGGCCTGGACCTTCTTCGCGACCGCCCATCGCCCGAGCTGCAGCCACTCGCTAACGAGAGCAAGCCGATCGCCCGCCGTTCTCGACACGATGCTCTCAACGTCACCTTGTCGAAAGCACGCCGTTGCGAGGTAGTCGTCGAGCCCGAGCCCAAGATGCTCGTTGATCTTCGCTTGAGCCGACTCGCCGACGAGAGACTCACCGCCGACGTTGACCTGCAGCTTCGTCGAGCCCTTGCCGCGCGCTCTGCTACGGATCACGACCAACCCGCCGAGATCGACGTTGACCTCGCAGAGGTCCGCACCTCGGTTGATGATCGCATCGTCGAGCCGCTTGCGATGCACACCGAACAAGCACCACGTGATCGCCTCGAGCAGTGCCGTCTTGCCTGCGCGGTTCGAGCGGCGCGGGTCGCCGTTGTGTTCCCCTACGACCGCGATCGGGCCTGCCGGCAGCTCGATCGTGTGCTCGCCAGCGAACGGCATCCAACCCGCGATGTAGAGTCGTTCGATCCTCATTCGCCGTCACCTTCGGCAGCGATCAACGCACGCTCGAATTCGTCGAACGCGGCTATCACAGCAAGTCGATCTGTCACGTCAGAGAAGCCGCGCTCTGCGTAGACCTCGAACAACTTTCTGCCCGCGGCGACCACTGACGGACCCTTGAATCCGGGTAGAAACCGGACGCCCCTCGTCGGCACGATCGCCGGTCGCCAGACGTGCCCGCAATGCTGACAAGCATGCGTGTGGTGTTCCAACTCGACGAACCTGCCGGTGTCGACGTGACGCTCACCGCATTCAGGACACCAAAGCAGCATGGAAATCGGTTCAGTCACAACCCTGCCTCTTCTGCACTCGCCATCGCTTCGGCGAGTGCTCGCAATGCAACCTCACGCTCGACACCGCGCACTGCATCGAGCCAAGCGCTGATCCACTGCTCGGCACTCTTGTGCACTCGCTTCTCAGAGTCCTTGCTCGGCCCTCGATCCGCGATCACTACCGGCACGACGACGACCGCGATCGCGCCACGCTCTCGCAACCGAGACGCGATGCCAGTCGAGTCGAGAGAGGCTCTCTCCGACACACGGATCGTCGGCATGAATTTCACGTATGCGCCGCTGACATCGGCCGTGTCGACTTCGGCCGGCTCGCGAATGACGAGCATGCCTGCATCGGGTCGACCCACAAACCGGACCGTCGCGCCGCTTGGCATCGGGATCGACTTCTTCACTCGAGGGCGAGCCTTCATGTGACCTCCGCGATCAAGATTCCCTTGCGCTCGTCTTCGACCTCGCCAAACGTGAACCGCAGCGGGGATCCCGGAATTTGGATCAACACATCATGCGGCCCGACCACCTCTTGCCGAGCGTGGTAGTGCCCATTGATCACGAGCGCCGGCTTGAGCACAGACACCGCTTCGAACGGGAAGATCTGATCCTGCCCTCGAGCCATCTCGATCGACTCACTGCCGAGCGCCGCGCCCGGGATCGTGAGGTGAGCGACTACGATGATCTTGCCGCCGAGTGCCGCGAATCGAGCCGCTTGACCGAACGCATCTTCGATCCAACCCGGCATCCGAGCGGCATGCGCTCGCGACACATACGGCAACGCAAGCACGCCGTAGTCATCGATCTCCGCGAAGCTTGGGTGCTCGAAGACATTCACGAGCCCGACGTCTTCGGAATACTGCGCCGCGACACGCAGCGGGGTGAGCGTCGTGATCGGCGCTCCCTCGAAAAGCTCCGACGTGTCGAGCACGTCGTGATTGCCCGCGATCGCGATCAGTCGTCGCTGCGCCGTGAATGCCATCAGCGCCGAGATCAGCAAAGCGCTGTTGTACGCCTCGAGCGGCCCTCCCGGGTCGAACGCATCGCCCGAAAAGATGACCGCGTCGACATCCTCTCGAACCGCCGCCGCATGCGCGTCTCGCAGGTACTCGACCACCTCGGGCCGACGAGGTCTGCCCGCCGTTACCGCGTCGAGATGCAGATCACTGATCGCGAGAAACTTCATCGGCCCTCGTTTCCTTGTAGAGTCGACGCATGTCTACGCTCGGCTGGATCGTCATCATCGTCCTACTGTTTCTCGTATTCGGCTCTGCGCCGAACTGGAACCACTCTCGCGGTTGGGGTTACGCCCCGAGCGGCGCACTCGGCTTGCTGCTAGTCATCGTCGTCGTGCTCGTTCTGCTCGGCCGGATTTAGGTAGATCACGAGACGGTTCTCTCGTAGTGGGCAGAACGCTGGAGGCGACACATGAGGATCGTTATCGCCGCCATCCCAGATCGAGCGGCTAGCCGTTTTTGGATGCGTGCAGAACGCGCACTCGCTGCATAGAGGGCAGTCGACCAAGCACGCACTCACTCGATGCAACTCAGTCACGCCGCACCGCGATCACTCGCGAGCCGTGCCTCGATCTCTTTCATCAGCTCGGCAAGGACCTCCGGCTTCTCGGAGAGCCATTGCGCCGCGCGCATCTCGCCTTGCCAACGCCGCTTGCGCCACGAAAGCCACGATCCGTTGATCTGCAAGAGACCGAGCTTCTTCGCGAGATGCAGTGCGTCGCGCGACGTGTCGAAGCCGGCCGGTGTTTGCTTGCCGTTCGAGAAGTGAAACGCGCAATCCGACTGCGCGCCGTCCATGTGCGCGACCTTCGATTTATAGATCCGCACTCGGTGAGCCCAACCGACGATCTCGCCCTTCGGTGCTTCTTTCGTCACGCGCGTCGTGTCGCGTAGCGGCATCGACTTGGACACGCGGATCAAGAGAGACGCGTCGAAGCTCAACGCCTGCCCTCCCTTGATCTGCACGCCGCCGTCGGGCTGCCATGGTGCGTCGTCGGCACCGACTCGCTCTTGTGCGATGAACACCATCGCGCAACCTGCAGGCTTCAGACGTGGCGACAGATGGTTGAGCCATGCCTGATTGACGGCCGCTCGATACCGGCCCGCGTGGCCCTTGCTGACTTCTTCGCCGCCGCTCTTCAGAACGTTCTTTAGCTCGCGTGCTGGCGTGAGCTTGTTGATCGAGTCGATGACGACGATCGCCTTCTTCTCCGGATGCGTCTTGCGTAGCGTGACCATCATGTTGAGGAACTCGTTGACCGCGTCGATCGTGTCTTCGTAGGTATCCGGTCGACTTCCGAAAAAGCCCTCGCACTTCGACAAGTCGCCAATCAGCTCTTCGGCAAACTCATGCGGTGTCGAGTGTTCCGCGTCGACGTATGCAGCCACGTGTCCGCCGTCGAGAAAGCTCTTGATCAGACCGAGCACGAAGAGACTCTTGCCGCCGTGAGTCTCGCCGTGAATCACGTGCATGCGGTTGATCGGCAACCCGCCGCAGCGAGTCGAGCGATTGAAGTCAGGGAAGATCGTCGATACCGACTCGACGCGATCGAGCGCATCTTCGGCCCGCTTCCAACCCTTCGGCAACGGGATCGGTGTGCGGCGCGGAGGCGGAACTGAGTCCGCCTCAATCGGATCGACTGCTGCGGGCTTCTTGCGCCGTTGCTTCATAGGCTTCAACTCTTTCGTCTTCCAAACGAGTGATCTCGCGGTCGAGATACCAACGTGCCTTTTTGAGATCCTCGAGCAGTCGACCCTTGTGCGCCGCCCTCGCGATGTACTTGACCGCGTTGCCGAGACAGAAGCCGAGCTGCCACGCTTCGATCGCGTCGATCGGTTCGATCGCACTGAACACGTAGTGCGGCGGGTGATTGATGAGGTCCGGCATCAGAACGGAATTTGATCGCCCTGATCAATGCCGCATGACGGGCACATTTCAGCGCCGGCTAGTGCTGCGCCGCACGACCAGCAATCGGGCGCTGCAGCTGGCGAGTCTGCCGCGGTTGCAACCGGCTTGGTCGCTGCAGGCTTGGTCGCAGCTGCCGGCTTAGGCCCCGTGGGTTTCGGCTTGGGTGCACTCGCCGGCTTCGCGACCGCTGCAGGCGCCGGCTCGGCTTCGTCGTCTGCGATCGGCTCGTACTCAGCGCCGCACTCTGGATTCGGGCACTTCGTGTCAGTCGCGAGCATCGCAATCCCGCACTCGTCGCACGGGATCTGCTCGCCCTCTGGCTCCGGTTCGGGCTCGGGCTCCGGGTCTGGCGCCGCGACCTTGCGACGCCGCTGCAGCCCGCCTGTGACTGGCGCGGTCGCAGGCGCGGGTTGCCTAGCAGACCCGTTCGTTGCAGCCGGCTTAGGGGCGCTGGTAGCCGCTGGCGCGGTTGCTCTCGACGTCGGCGCCGGTGGGGTTACGCCGCGCGCTTGCGCCGCTCGCGACGGTCTCGCCGGCTCTCGCTTGGCAGAGCCGCCCGGTCGCGACAGGGCCCGACGCGTTGCAGGGTCGTCCGAGAAGATCTCGTCGAGCGGCAGATCGATCTGAGCCGCCGCTTCGAACGCCTGCCGGATCTTTTCCATGTCGCCGTCCGCGACCGAGCCGTGTGGCTCTGGATCCGGAAAATCGTCTGACGAGATCTTCTCCCAGACCTCGTCAGTCAGCTCGATGTCCTCTCGCTTGAATGCCTTGTACGCATTCATCGGGCTTTTGGCATCTTCGGCCCGCCACTCGAACGCGTATGGATGCTGCGCGGGATCGCCGCCCGCCTCACCGAGCATCTTTTGCTGTTGCTTGATGACCTCGACGATCTTCTGACTGAGTAGCTTGCCCTCGCGCGCAAGCACTGGCCCCGTGCTCACGTCATCGTTGTCGACTACGACGTAGAGGTACTCGAACTTCGTATCGAGCGAGTGACCGAAATTCTTTTGACCGCGCTTCTCGAGCCCGCTCAACTCGCCGCGATACCACCGAATCGTGTCGCGCTCTTTGGGGTTCTCCCACTTGAAGATCGGCTGATCGAGCGCGATGTGATCCGCGAAGCGAAGCCACTCGCGAAGAAGCAGAAACGGATCCAGATCGGGCGGGACCTGCAGCGTGCCGTCGTCGTTCCGGAAATACTGATTCCTGTGCACGACCTCTGCATCAGGCGAAACGAACCTCGGATAGCGCAACACCGGCACCGGCCGGCCGGTTTCCTTGTCTTCGAAAGTGTCCTCGTTCATGAAGCTGTGACTCAGACACGGCACGATCACCGCGCGCGTGTGCAACCAGACAACCGCCTCGCCGACGCCCTTCTTTTTCCAGGTGCGGAGCCACTTGCCGCCGCCGCTCGAGACGCTGTCGCTATGCTTCAGAAACCCCGCAATACCTAGTCCGCCAGCCATGTCGAAACCCTTTCCCGGCTCAGGCGCCGGCTCGATTGAATTGTTGAGCCATCGTTCGCAGCGACTGACATCGATCGCGCCACGCTTGCTCGAGAGCCTCGATCGCACGCAACGCGCCATGCATCTCGAGCTTGCGCGCTCGGATCGACGTCACCTCATCGGGCCAACTCGAGAGCATGCGATCGTCGATGTCTTTGATCGTCGGCGCCTTGCTGCGAGCACCGGAACTCTTCTCGACCTCGAGAGCCGTGATCGCCGCCGTTCGCAGCACCTCGAGACGCTTGTCCAGCTCGACCGAGAAACCTTCGTCTGCGAGCTTGGCCTTGCGAGCGAGACGAGCCGCCTCGTACAGGTTGCGCGCGCTCGCGTCGACCGCATGCAAGACAGTGCCGTATTCGGTCGCGCCGTCCCCGAGCGACAACTCTTGCTCTAGCCGTGCATAGGTCTTGTGCACATCGATGTTGAAGACATCGGTGATCACCAAACCCCACGGCATCGGATGTCGATCCTTCGCCGATGGCAGCGGGCTCTGTTGCGGCTCGCCTTTCGCCGCATCCTGCATCGCCTTTTCCTTCGATGGGATCACGGCCTTCGCAGGGAACCGAGCGACGGTGTACGGCTCGGCTGCCGGCGCGGGTTTCGATGGCACCGGGGCAAACGACTTCTGCAGCTCGGTCGGCTCGGGTGTTCCGGGCTCTTCTGGATCGCCTGCAAAGCGATCATCACTGGCATCGTCAGATGTGGCCCCGGGGCTACAAGCTTCGGCCTCGGGCTGCGGTAGTTTTCGTCGGCGCTGAACCATACGGAGACTGATTGCTGCCAACTGCATCTGCGGACACCGATCCGGGCCCGCATAGTGATTCGATCGCGTCGATCGTCTTTTTCGATCCGTTGCACTGCCCGAGATCAGTCGTAACCGTCCCGTCGCGCCCGACCATTCGCAGCTGCACGGTTCTCTCGCCCGCGCATGTCGCGAGTACACGCTTGAGCTTGGCCACATCGACAGGCGCATCGAGATCCGAGTCGAGAGTGATCACGATCTGCGCCGGTGGCTCGAGGGCTGCGAACAACGGTAGGTCCGAGATCACACCTCGAAACTGATCGACCTTTTCCTGATGACGCCGAGTCTTCTTCTCGTGCTTCGTCTCGACCCACGCTTCGTCTGGATACGCCTTCTCGAGCACGCGAGCGGTCGGCGGATAGATGCGCGTCGACCAGTAATATTGGCGGTTGATCAACTCGAGCGCGCCCGGGTCGCGCGCAGGCACCGCGTTGAGCTTCTCGCCCTCCTGACTCGTGATCAGATACTCGACCCGCGTGCCCGCTCGGATCTCTTCACCTCGCTCGGCTAGGATCTTCGCGACTCGTACATGCACGGGCGGGTCGAGCTTCTTGCGGACGGTCTTGCATCTCGGGCAGACGTCATCGCCCCGCACGCCTACGTCGGTCGACTGAAAGACGTAGTCGCATTTTCGCTTGTCGGGCCCCGCGCACTTCCGAGCCGTATACTTGTCCGCGTACTCGGTGAGCCCCTTGACCGACTGACTCAACACGATGTCCTCGATCGACAACTCGCCGGTCAACACGTGCTCCTTCCAGCTCGCGACGAACGCGCGGATCGTCTCGGTCGACGGCACCTCGGGCCCGAGCAACAGATCGATCAGCTGCTTCTGCATCGAGCGAGTCATGCGCATCGTGTCGCCTCGCTTGTACTCGAGCCCCTTGACCTCGATCTTGTCTGCGACCGGCTTGCCCTTGAAGACCGCGTATCGCCCGACGTAGCGCTTCGCGCTCACGAGCACGAATCGCGAGTACGTCTTCTCGAACTCGAGTTTGACGTGACACTCGGCGCAGCCGAGCGACTCGAGCAACGGCTTCCATCCCGCGTTGAGATCACGCACGACGCCAGCGAATCGCTCCGACTCACCCGACACGAGAACGCTGTCGGTATCGCCGTAGAACGGATCGAGGCCGACTGCTTTGCTCGCAGCCGCGACACGCTTGATCAACCAGGCGCCGGTCTGAGTCACCGCCTCGGCTGCCGACGCCGAGAAGAAGCGAGCAAAGGGCGAGCCCATGATCCCGTAGAACGAATTCGCGACGATCTTGTAGGCGCCGCTCAGACGACGATAGTGATCCCACTCTTCACTGCCCGGCTCGGCTGCGTCGCCCTTGCGCGAGTACTCGGCCCGACGCTCGACCAGCTCATCGAGCGCTCTCGGGAACATGCCTCGCTCTGCGAGCGAGAAGCGCAAGATGTCGGTGTACGGCAGTCGACAGCTGCCCTCGACCGGATCGGGCTCGAGTCGCCCAAGCGACGTCTCGGGGCTGATGTTCCAGCTACGCATGATCGAGGGGTACAGCGCCGCGAAATCCGCGACGTGCACGTTCTCGATGATCCCCGTGCGAGTCGGCTCCATCACATACGCGCCGGCATACTGCGCAACCTCGTCTTGCATCGTCTTCGTCGGCCATCGATGCCCGTGAATCTCACCGAGCCGCAGCAAGAAACCGTCGCCTTGCTGCGAAGCCATCAGCGATCGACTGTCGGGAAAGCATCGAGTGACGGAACACACCGCGATGTGCAGCGCGACGTATCCCGTTTTCAACTCGATCTTGGGCATGAGCAACGCGTCGACCTCGTTGTACTTGAGCAAGCGCGCACGCTCGGCTCCGCCCGCGGCCCAGCTCTCCCACGTTCGTGACACCTCGAATTCGCGCTTGCCCTCGCCGACGATCACCTGAGCGATCGAGTTGAGCTTGAAGCTCATCTTCTCCTCGCCGCTCTCGTGCACGTGAGCATGCAGCTTTTTGAAAAGCTCCATGCAGTCGAGCCAACACCACCGATTCCAGAGCGGCACCTTGCCGCCCGGTCGCGCGCGCATCTTCTCGGCGCGCTTCTCCATCACCGGAAAATCGAAGCCATTGCCCGACCACGCCATCAGCACGTCGTACGGCCTGCACGCCTCGAGAAAGTGCTCGATCAACGCACGCTCGGCCGCATCGGTATCGGCCTCGAGCAGCTCGCTCGCGACGAGCACTGCCGCGCCGTCTTGGATGACGGTCAGCGACCAACACAGGATGCGCGCTCGCCCGAACTCGACCGCCTCGACGAAGGAACACCTGCTGTCGGTCTCGAGGTCGAACCACGCGAGCCGCGGATTCGTCGAAATGTTGATCGAGCCGTGATCGCTGAGTAGCCGCCTCAACGGGTTGACGTCGGCCTCGAGAATCGCGGGCGGGTCTGGAATCGACTCGCCGAGTGCGAACTCATCGCCAGACGCCGCAGCTCGGGCGCCCTCGATCAGCGAGCTGAGTCGCTTGCAGACCGAGTACCGATCCCACTTGTTCCGAAAATCGACTCGAGTGTGCTTGCCGCGTACCGAAAGCCCGATGACCTCTCGGGTACGCTGCAGCGCGTGTCGATCATCGTCATCGAGCCCGACGAAGAACGCCGACCATTTGGCGTTCACTCGTCGGACCCGAACGTCGCTTGCGCCCGCGGGCCGCTCGACCAGATAGACGTATTTGTCGTCCGACCATCCTGATACTAGATCCACTCAGGGGTTATTCGGCTCCGTCGCCCGCGCGGACAAATTTGACTGTCAAACCCTCGAGCTGATTCGAGCCGTTGACCCGTAGCCCGAACCGCACGAAGACGCCGTCAGAGATCTCCAGCTCGCCGTAGATCTCGGGCTTGAAGTTCTTGAACGTGCCCGCGTGATCGAGCACCTCGCCCGTCGCAGCATCGTGGAACTTCACGGCCTGCTTACGCGCACCGATCTTGCCGAGCAGAGTGATCTTCTCGCCCTTCTCGACTGCAGGCTTACTCGCAGGCGGGTTGCTGCCGCGCGCCGCGCGCTCAGTGAGCTGCGCTCGCGTAGCGCCGCCCTTGGCTGCGGCGATCAGCTCCTCTTTGACAACAGGATCCGTGATCGCCGTGATCAGCCGGATCTTCGAGTAGCCCATCTGCAGATAGTCTTCGCGCGACCACGTGTCGACGATCGAGCAGAGATGCAGAGCAGATTCGCGCTTCATCGGCAGCTCGTTGAGCGCGAAGTCCTTGAACGTCGTGTATCCGCGCGCTTTGAAGAGTTGCTCGTCTCGGATCTTCTTCAACTCCAACCCGACGTCGTAGGACATCCCGACAGCACTGTTTTTCAGCACGTCGAGACGCTGCAGCACGGCCTCCAACTTCTCTTCGAACTCGGCCAGCCGAGCGTCGACGTCGACAGCGACCGGCACCGGTGTTCGCGTGATGCCGACGCCGCGCCGCTTCGACGGAGCGACTACCTCTGCCTCTACCGCCTCTGCAGCTGCAGGCTTCGACGACTTCTTAGGCGGCGGGATCGACGTGGCTTGCCGAGCGTTCGCCGGCACCCCGTTGACCACCTCCGCGATGTTCGCTGCTTCGGATGAAACACCTTCGTCGCCGCAGAACGGGCAGAACTCGGTGTCATCGGTCGAGATCTCTTTGCACTCGACGCACTCGAACATTTGTTCCTGCGTGAGCGTCGCAGTGCGCTTGGCGATCTCGAGCCGCAGCTTGCCGAGCAGTTCTTGATCGGCCGCTGCGCCGGTCGCCTTCGGCGCGTTGATACCGAGGACCTTCGCGGCTCGGCGCATCACTGCAGGATTCGCCTTCGTCTTCTTGTCCTCGAGCAGCATGCCCGCGGCTTTGGCCTTGCTGCCCTTGACGAGCGTGAGGTTAGGCGCCTCGGACGCCCGCCCCGGTCGCACGCTGGCGCCTCGCGTAGGTGATCGTGACGGCTTCTTCTCTGGCTTCTTTGTGGTCGGCATCCTGAGCTTTCTTTCGCGGACTGCTGGGTGAATCTACAAGAGACCTCGCAGCCGCAATAGCGCGCAGCACTGCCTTGCGAGGGCGTTTGCAACCGTGGCCATACACCTCTGTTCCGATCGACTCGGCACTTGCACCCTGGCACACGCCGACAACCACGCGCGCTTGTCTCGATGGCAAGCCCCCGATGACCCGAGCGGCTAGTGTGTGTTGGTCAAGCCACTCTTCGCCGGGCGATGGCTCGATCGTGATGAGCGAGTTGACCGAGCCGTTGTCGTTTTCCGCCGCCATGCGCCGCACGACGACCTTCTCGGAGACGATCTGATGATTGAGGTATCGGACGTCCTTGCGACGTGCTTTGACTAGGCGATCACTCAACGAGAGCAGGCGATAGTAGAAACGTCGCCGCACGAAAGCGACTAGGGGAACACCTCGAGACGGATCGAACACGCCCAACGAGCGCCAGACCTCGATCCAGCTCTCTTGCGCAAGGTCCTCGATCCCCGCGAGCCCGTTGCACCGTTTTTCCCAGCGCCGGATCTCGCGGATCATGAGCCCGCGATGTCGCCGCATCAGCTCCGAGAACTCGAGGGTGCCGTCTCTGCATGCTTCCAGATCAGCCGCGAACGTCTTGTCGAATCGCGCCTGCGTCTCCGCCGTCATTGTCATTCATTACCCCGTCTGAATTTGGAACACCTGCCTTCGCGAGCACTGCTGCATCGACCGTGATCACACCCGCCGTCGCCGGCACAATGCCGACCTCATCCAAGAACCGAGACGGCTCGAGACCGACCACGCGCCGACCTACGGCCGCCTCGGCCACGCACGACAGCTCGAGGACATCCCGAGCCCGCGTGCACGCGACGTAGAAAAGCCGGCGCTCCTCTGAATCGTCTTCGGCAAGCGAGTGCGGCAGAATTTTCTCGTTGCAGCCGATCACGAACACGACCGGCCACTCGAGCCCCTTGCTGCGATGGATCGAGCAGAGGGTGACCACGTCACTCGTGAGCGCATCTCTCTTGGCTTGCGCCGCACGCCGCAAGACGTCGTCGATGTAGTCGAGCAACTGCCCCACGGTCTGGAAGCGGCTCGCAGCACGGATCAGCTCACGCACATTCGAGACGCGGTTGTTCTCCGGGCTCTCGGTACCCTCTGATCGGGTGAGCCACTCGGCATACCGCAGCTCCATCGAGAGGCCCTCGAGCAAAGCTGCAGGCTTTGCGTCTATCTCGAGCGGGCTACCGTAGAGCCCTGGATTCGTCGGGCCCGCCTCAATCCCAAGAGTGATCGTGCGACCGAGCCGCGTGATGATCTCGCAATACTCGAGAGCGCTGGTCTTCTGCCGGCTCTGCAGCCTCGCAGGGCCACAGATGAACTCCCGCACGACGTCGACCACGCCCGGGCCCGTGCTGCCTACCTGAGCCTCGAGAGCGTCGACGAATGCCTTGCCGAGAAACCGGAAAGGCGTGTTGATCGAGCGCCGCACATCATCGAACGAGCCGCGACCCGCCGCGATCCGTAGGTAGCTCAAGAGGTCCTTGACCTCTCGCCGATCGTAGAAGTTGGTGCCGCCGATCACGATGTACGGCACTCGGGCCGACAGCAAGCTCTCTTCGACGCCGCGGCTCTGCGCGTTGGTACGGAACAGCACGACGTGATCACGCCACGCCCGCCCATCCTCGTGCGACTCGAGGATCTTCTCGGTGACGCCCTCGCCCTCTGCATCGAAGTCGGCATACTCGAGCGCCGAAACACGGCCCTCGACGCCACGCGACGCGATCATCTGCACGCCGAGATGCGTGTCCGCTGGCATCGCCGCAAGCGACTTGTTCGCTACAGCCACGATGCTGTCCGCCGATCGGTAGTTGCGGGCCATGCTCACGACTCGAGCATTCCACTCGGCACCGAATGCCAACATCGCACGCGGATCCGCCCCGCGGAACTTGTAGATCGACTGCGCGGTGTCGCCAACGATCATGTAGTTGCGATGGTCGCGCGCAAGCTGCGATGCAAGCTCGTGCTGCACGAAATTCTCGTCTTGCGATTCATCCTGCAGCACGTGATCCCAACGACCCGCCCATCGCGCGCGGCTCGACTCATCTCGCTTGAGCAAGAGCCACGCCTCGATCAGCATGTCATCGAACGTCAGAAGCTGACGTTCCTTCCGGACAATCTCGGCCGCGATATATGCATCGGCGCAGAGCCGCGGATCACGAATCGCGCCGCCCTTACGTTTGTACTCGTCGGTCGCCATCTCGAGCGCTTGCGCGCTGTCCGGCATCGCGCCCGCGGCCTTGCATCGAGTGATGTAGTTGAGCAGGTGCGTGATGTCGGCCGACTTCCAATCCATGCCCTTATAGCCGACGGCATCCTTGACGCAGAACCGGTACCGATCCTTGTCGTCGATGTCCCAGCTTTTGAACTCGGGCCGCTCCTCTCGGCAGATCTGCAACGCGAGCGAATGAAACGTGCCTACGCGCAAGTCGCTGCAGCCGAGCGCGACGAGCCGCACATTCATCTCCATCGCAGCCTTCTTCGAGAACGTGACCGCGAGCACGCGGGCAGGATCGACGCCCGACTCGATCAGAGCCGCAATGCGATGCACGAGCACGCGGGTCTTACCGCAGCCCGCGACCGCCGCCACGCACAGCGGTCCGAGCACGTGAGCGATCACTTCCGCCTGCTCGGGATTCATCGTGTCCGCTACATGACTGCTCGAGGCCATAGCCTACCGTCCTTCATCGGGGCTTGCCCCTTTGACGTTAGCGTGTGTCCCGCAAACCGGCCACTTCCGCGCAATCGTACGCGTCGATTCCACTCAACGTGTACAGCTGAACTACCGAGTCACGCGAGCTGCCGTCAACATCACGAGGCGCGACCGGACGCCGACAGTATCTCGATGATCCGTTCTCGCAAAGCACTGTGTTCCGTTTCGTCGGGCGATTCGTCCAAGCGAAGTCGCAAAACTTTCGACTGACGAAAAGATCCACCTATAGCTGCAGCTGCACGCTCACCTGCATGGTCTGGATCAGTAGCTATCAGGACACTACCCCAACGTAGTCGAGTCAGGATTGCAGCTCGGGCCGTCGACCAATCAGACCCAAGCAACGCGACTGGATTCGGCGCTCCGGCCCGCTCGAGGGCCAGCATCGAGAAGGCACCCTCTGCAATCGTCAGCACACCGAGCGCCGGATCGAGCAGTGGCTCACCGAGTATCGCGATGTGCGGGCTCGCGCCTGATCGCGCTCTCGGCATGTCATAGCGCTCAGACCCGTCCCGGAAGATGGACCGTGCGACGTGTGCGACAAGCCGACCGGCAGTGTGCACGGGGATCACCACACGCCAAGCTAGTCGTCCGCCGACTGCATAGCCGATGCGCCAGCGCTCGAGTTGATCGTCCGTGACCTCACGCGATGCGATGTACTTGCGAAAGCACTCGGGCCACTCGCTACCGTCGAGCGACGGTATGCGCACGTTCGGCGGCAGCTCGTAGCCGCGTCGCGCTTGCGGCATCTGGATCTTGACCTCGGGAACACCCTCGACGCCTCGCCGTTGCCCGAGGATCAGAGCCGTGACGAACTCGCCCGCCTCTTTCTCGTCGACGCCTCGAACGGCCTGCACAAGCTCCCACGGGCCACCGCCGAACTTGCACGAGAAGCAGTGATGCCCGCCGTGCTGCGAGTGCCCTTGATCGTCGACGATGGCCCACGATGGCGACTTATCGGGGTGATCTGGATTCGGGCAGACCGCGAAGAGCTTCTTGCCTCTCCGGGTCGCCCGAATGCCGAGCGCATCGAGCAACATCTCGACGTCGAGCCGATCACGGAAGGACACGCCGCTAGTCTCGCTTGTTCATCTTGCGCGGTCGTGTGCGCACGGGCTCGGGTACCTCGCCGAACTCCTGCGAACTCTCGAGGCCCGGGTTGTACGGGATCGATTCGCCGTTACCCGTGATCTGGCACGTCGAGCCCTCCCACGGAAACCGCACGGCCCAATTCGCGACGCCCTTGCGTTGCTTGAGACAGATCAACTCGAGCGTGTCGTCAGGCACGTCTTTGAACTGAGCGTCACGATGGCAGCCGAAGATCAGATCCGCCACCTCGACGAATGTTCCGACTCCCTTGATCGATTCGCGCGTCGGGCGCTTGTCGGCTCGCTTCTCGACATCCTTGAGCCGGAGCTGCACCAACATCGTGCCGTGCACGCCGTACTCACGATGCATGTTCTGCTGGCGATACAGCGCGTCCGTCACTGCATCGGGGCTCTGGTCTGCGAGCAAGCGATCCCAGAGATCCATGATGACGACGTCGCAGCCGCTCTCTGCAATGTAGCCCTCGAGAATGTCGAGGTTGCGATCGTTGCTGCGCCTCGGCTTCTTCTCGGTGCTTGCCGCGCCGCTCGAGACCTGCCCAAAAAACGCGTTCTCCATGAAGAGGATCTTCTTGTTGATCCAGTCACTCGCGCGCTCGAGTCTGCGATGGTCGTCGTCTGAGTACGTGCCTCGGATCACCGACGTGAGCGGGATCTTCGTCATCATCGAAACGAGCACGTCGAGCGTCGAGATGCCGCCCATCTCCCACGCGCAGAGCAACGGCCGTCGCCCTTGCTTGGCGAGGTTGACCGCGAGTGCCGCTGCGAACGTGCTCTTGCCGCTACCCGACAAGCCCGTGACGATCGATGTGTTCCCCGGCATGAATCCTTCAGACAAGCTCTCGTCAATCGCGCCGAATCCGGAGGGGTAGAAGTTGAAGCCCTGTCGACGTTGTCCAAGCTCGCCGCGGTAGCTCTTCGCAAGCTCTTCGCGCCGATGAATGAACCGTCTGCCCGAGCCGCCCTCGAGCGCTCGACACAGCGAGCGCGCGCTCGTCACCGCGCGCTCGTGCTGCACTCGCGGATCACTCAGCTCTCGGACCAGCTCGGGTAACACGCCCTGGATCACGCGGGCCCGCGTCGCATCCCATCTCAGCTGTTGCAGATGCCAATCGAGGTTCGGCGCAACCGTCGCCGTGCCTTCGATCTCTGCGATGTACTCTTCGGTCGGCGCCGTCGGTTCGAGGGCGAGCAACTGTCGCAATGTCTCTGGCGTGTACTCGAGCGAGCCGTCTGCGATCTGCCTGAGACAGCGCCAGAACGAGCAATGTGCGGCAACGAGAAACTCGTCGGCGCCGATCGCATGCACGAGCGCTCGTGCTCGTGCGCGGTCGCTGCATGCGAGCCCGACTGCGGCTCGCAACACAAGCGCTTCATTCGCCGCGTCGTAAACGAACTCCTTCGGCGCGACCGCCAAGACTAACGCCTCTGCGATCGAGCAACGCGATAGTCAGTCTCGAACCGGCGTGAGAACTGCAGACGCCAACCCATCCTCGAGCACTCGAGGTTTTTCGATCGACGCCAGAGCATCGTTCTTTGCTCACGGCTCCAACACCACACCATGAACTCGGCCATCGCGCAGCCATCATCAGCGAACGCCCGATGCACAACCTCGGCTGCAGCTCTCGCCGCGATCCGAAACTCGCCCGGCTGTTCCAACTCGCCCGGTAACTCGCCGTACGCCCGTCGATGGCAGAACGCATAGAGCCCTACGAACGTCGCGCCCTTCGAGCCATCCCACTCACCGGATTGCGCGCGCCTCGCTGCATCGTCGAGCGCGATCTCGAGCGGCGAGAGATGACGAGCCCGCTTCGTCGCCGGTCTTGCACGCGAGAATGTCGGGTCCTCGATAAACGCTTTGAGCGTGCTCATGCGCGCCTCCCAGGCGCAGTCACCGGGCCCGATGGTTTTGGGGGCAGCTTCGGCGGCACTGCTGCCGGCGGCCGAAGCTCTGCCGACCAAAGCTGCACCTTCTCTTTCGCATCGCGCTCGGCCGCACGCTTCAAGAACGCATACACGCGATCGTACTCGGCCTGAACATCGTCGCCCGCCTTCAACTGCCGCACGTAGATCAACCCACCGACGCCCGCTATCGCAAACTTCGCGAGCGGTATCTTCACCTCTGGATAACTAACAGAGATGGAATCGCCGTCTCTTGCTAGCAGTGGTTTCGACTCAGCTTCATTCGGCACTGTGAGACACCCCTTTGTTGACTAACGAAAGGGGACCCACCTTTCGCTAGCATGATCGAAAACCTCGACGAGATCGTCGTTCCAAGAGACTAGATTGCGAGCCGTGCCCGGGAACACCCGCTCATCCCAAAGATAGTAGAGATGAGCTACGGTCTTGCCCGCGTACGGCCTACAGATGCGCCCGCGCACTTGGCCGAAAAACTGCCGATTGCTGCCGATCGGAGTCGAGCACACGCCCGCAAGCACGTTCGGAAGATCGAGTCCTTGCCCGATCGCCTTGAAGGTGCCGACAGCAACCTTGATCGATCCAGTCGTCAACGCCGATTTGTACTCGGCGAATTCTTCGGGCTTGCCGCCGATCATCAGACCAGCCGGCACGTTGTCTGCCGGGAGCCAATACTGCGCGAGTTGTTTGGCGTGATCGCGAAGGTGCGTGAACACGAGCGCCGGCACGCGCCCGGCATGCACCAACTCGAGGATCACCGATCGCAGCACCGTGTTGCGCTCGACATCCTCGCTCATCTCTCGAATGAGCCGGATGAAGTCACGCTCTTCGGCCGGCGCGTTGACGTACCAATCCGCAGCGAACTCGGTCGGCACGAGTCGCACGACCACGGGGCACACGTGGCCTTCAGCCTCGAGCTTGTGTCTGCCGATCTCGTAGATCACCGGCCCGAACAAGTCGTGAATCAGGAACTCTTTCTTGTCCTTGCGAGTCACATCGGCCGAGAAGCCGAGTCGGGCTCGCGCCGGAAACGCGTCGATCGTTTCGTTGACCGTTCGAGCCGCCGCCTCGTGCACCTCGTCGATCATCACCGTTCCGAACTGCTTCGCGAACTCGGCCAACGGAAACTTGGCCGAGTAGAGCGACTGTTGCAGAGCGAGCGTCAACCGTTTGCCGACCTTGCGCTTGCCGCCCGCGACGATGCCGATCTCTTTCGCAGACAACCCAAGCTCGGCTTGCGCGCGCTCTTTCCACTGCACGAGCAAGTTGGTGTCACGCAAGATCACGAGGCTGCGTTGCCCGAGCTGCGGCAGCACCGCGAGCGCGATGCACGTTTTTCCCGAGCCTGTGGAAGCTCTCAGCAAGCCCTGCTCGTGCGAGATGCACGCGTCTCGGCCCTCGACTTGGTAGTCCCGTTGCTTCGTCAGGCACGGGCCCCACGCAACCGGAACACTCGTGCGCTTGTCGTGCCATCGAACGCGGATCCCGTGTAGCAACGCGATCGAGCGGAGCTTGTTCGTGATGCCGCGTGGCAACGAGATCGAGCCGTCTGGCTCGTCACGCCACGTCGCGATCGTTCTCGGTGTAGCGCCGGTCCACATGCCCATTGCGCGCATCTTGGCGTGAGCCGGATTCGCATGCGTGCACACGCCCCGCAGCTCTTTCGCGAGCGCAGCCGGGCAGTCGGGCGGGAGTCTCAAGCGGTTGTCGACCGTCACCAGCACAAGCTGCCTCGAAGAAAAAACCGACGCTCTCAACACCCGGGGTAGAGACGTTGAGAGCGTCTGGTTGGGTCGTGCCGTGTCTCACGATGTACTGATTGCGAGTCGCATCTCGGGTCGACCATCGCCGCTCGCAAATCGTCGTCGCTCGATCGCTTTTCGGTCCGTGTGGCCCCGGGGCCACATGCTCGAGTGCCCGGGCTCGGTGCAAAAAGCTTAGTCCGGGCGGGCGCGCGCTCGCGTATGCGCGCGCGCGTCACGCACGTATATACCTGTCGCGGGCGCGCGCACGCGCGCGCGCTCTGGGTAACGGAAGGTTGGGCAGATCTCACAGTCGGTCGACCGTGCGAGCACGCTTCGCGCGCTCGAGGCTGTGGGTCGAAGACGACCCACATGTAGGGCGCGATCGATCTTTCGACCGGTCAGGACTGTGCGAGAAATTGGGCGCGACGGTTGAGCGGGATCGAGCGGCGAGGGATCGATCGGCGGACCGAACGAGAATTTGGTTAATTACAAAACTCGAACGATCCGTTAGATCTGTATTCGTACAATACAATTCGTTTGGTCCGATGAATTGAATGGCAATTGCATTGGGCGAAAAAAATCGAACTCGGGGCGTTGGGTCAGCGCTCGTTGCGGTACTTGGTGCACGTCGCGAAGTGACACTTGTACAACCCGCCCGCCCCGTGCTCCGGCATCGCTCGCCGACTCGACGAGCTGAGCATGATCGTCGCGAGCACCGAGCCGTCGGGCTTGGTCTCGAGCCAGATGTCCCCGGCCGGGCTCGGCTGCACATCCATCAGCACCGGTGTTCCCGCTTTCGTGTACGCCTGCGTTACCGGCACGCCGCAACTCTTGCAGCGCAAGGCGTTCGGGTCGCCCGGCTCACTCGCGACCGACTCGGGCTTCGTCTTGCGGGGTTGTCGCTTGGCCATGCCGCGCGAGCATCACCGATCAGCCGCAGCCGTCTCGCGTTGTTGGTATCGTGTGGCCCCGGGGCCACATCGCATGGACGCACAACTCATCGCCGCGCTACTGCAGACCGGGGGGCCACTCGGTGCGATCCTGATTGTCTGCGGTTGGGCACTCAACCGCGTGCATCGTCAGCTGTCCGACGCGCAAGAGGCGCGCATCGCTGATGCGAAGCTAGCCGCTGTCGCCCGAGCGACCGAGCTTGCCGAGGTGCAAGAGAAGCGCATCAGCGACGCACAAGCCGCGACCGCGAAGCTTCTCGAGCTAGTCGCGATGCAGTACGCGCGACAGGATCAGCTCGCGAAAACGATCGACGGGAACACCGATGCGAGTCGCGAGCTGCGGCAGCTCGTCGAGAGCGCATTCGTCGACCGCGGGATCATCGCGCGACCGCCCGCAAACCCGCCTCGGAGGTGAGCCATGTTCGAGCGCTGGCGACGAAAGAAGAAGCGACCCGACGCCGTGCCACTCGATGCCGCGGCAGAGCTTGCGCGCGCGCGGGCCGATCTCGAGGTTGCTCGACAGCTGCCGCCCGCGCCGCCGATCGAGCTACCGCCTCCCGGCAAGTCGATCGCGCCGCCGCCCGCGCCGCTCGACCCTGACAGATCCGTGCTCGAGATCCCCTCTGTTAGTCAGCCGTCACCAACACCGCCGTCAGTGCCCCTAGCAGCCCTTCAGACGGCTTTGGATTCGATCAAGCCGGATGGTACCTCCGACCGCGGTCTCGCGGCAGAGGAGGTCACTGGCGTGCTGGATTTGGCCTTTCAGAAGCTCGACGAAGCTCAAGCCGCGAGTGCACGATCGATTGACCGTGCGGCGGCCCGACTGACACGCGAAACGAGAGCGACTCGAGCGCTCTCGCAGGACCTACTCATGCCGTCACCGCCGCCGCCTAAGAAGCCGACGAAGCCGTAGCTCGCGCGCTCGAGATGTGAAACGCTGCGGGCGCGACCTCTGTTGAGACGCTCTGCATGCCATAGACCGTTGCACGCCCAGAAGGGCCCGATCGAGTCGCTGCGATCGGGCCCTTCGTTTTTCTACCGGCGTGCTACACGGTGGGTGTGCGGCGCTTTCCTCGGCAGGGATGCAAGTGCGGCTAACGGCTGGTTACCGCGGAGCGCTGCACATTCAACCGGCCGGCAGCTTCGCCTTGCAGTCGGGGCACAAGTCGGCGCTCCAGTCGGGGCGAGCCCAAGCACATGCGATCAGATGCATCGCGCCTTTTCGGCTTTCGTCTTGCGGTGTCGGCTCGGCTCCGCAGAACGTCGGGCGAGCTTTGTTGTTGAGCCTCGACGTCGAGCGGTACCGATGATCGGTCACATTCGCGTCGGATTTACGTATGTGTCTCACGTTCAGACTCGCGCATTCTTGAAGTTGGCACCGCTGTCGGTTGCGGCCTGCAGGTTTGCGCCCCTGAGATCCGCGCCCGTGAGATCCGCGTCCGTGAGATTCGCATGCGCGAAGTTCGCGCATGACGCGTTTGACCGCGTGAGGTTTGCGCCCGAGAGGTTTGCGCCCGAGAGGTTTGCGCGACCCAAGAACGCGCCCCGAAGATTCGCGCCCGAGAGATTTGCGCCTACGAGGTTAGCGCCCGTGAGGTTAGCGAACGAGAGGTCCGCGCCCGAGAGATTCTCGCCCGAGAGATCCGCGTCCGTGAGATCCGCGCCCGAGAGCGACAATGCCGTGTTCAGAGTTGCCATACTCAGACTCTAGCTCCCATCTTGAAAAGCGCTAGCGGTATTTCACACCTCTCGGGAACCACTGCGCTTTTCCGGACCCGGGTTGCCTCGCCCGTAATGTGTGCTACTCTTTATGGGTGCGCTTCACTTGGGATCCGACGAATGCTGCCGAGCAAAACCAACCCTAAGAAGACCCGCGATCGCCCGAGTGTCCTTGCCGCCGACAACGCTGGCGATTCGACTCGCACGCTCGGCCGTGGCGCACAAGGTCGAGCGAATGCCCTCGCCTACACTCGAGCGATCCGCGGTCGGCCGGCAAAAGGCGCGACGGCGGTAGGCACGTCGACGAAGACTCTTCGGCTCGGGAGCGACATTTGGCAGCTTCTCGAGGCAGAGGCAGAGCGCCGCGGGATCCCGCTGCACACGCTCTTGCGCGTCATCGTCGCCGATTTCTTGTTCGCTCGGCCCGTGGTCGCGCGCGCTCCGCGTCGGTCGAAGTCAGCGTAAGCTGCCGCACCTCGACTGCAGCTCGGATCGGCTCGGGAGCGTCGACTCGGACGATCCGGGTGCCGCCCGCGCGCGCCACTTTCACCATGTCGGCCGTGCCTGAGCCGCCCGGAAACGCGACGACGAGATCGGGCTTGCTGGCGAGGTACATGCGCCTGTTACGAATACCGCCCGCTGCGAGCCCGTAGCGGGTCCAGGCGGCCCGATAGCGTGAGGTCGGTACTCGACGCTCGACCGCCCACCGATGGCCGAGAGAATCGGCTCCAGGCGCCGCGCCGTCGACGAGCCGTGTGATCGGCTCGTCGGCATGAATGCGGTCGAGCACCTCGAAGACGCGAGCCCGGTCGAAGTAGGCGCGACCGCCGCAGACCAGCACGATCACGGCATCAGCGCTCCGAGGCGCCCGTAGGCGGGTCGCTTGGCGCGCGCGTCGGTAGCGGGCCGACGCCCGGTGCGATGTCGCTCGGTGTCACTCGAGGCTCTTCGATCGGCGCGGGTCTCTGCGAGATGAGTCGCACGACGTCGGCCGGTGCGAGCTTTTGGACGATGGCATCGAGGATCGGCGCCGCGGGCTTGAAGCCGAGTGTTCCCCAAAGCCAGAAACCCGCGCCCGTCACCGTGAGAGCCGCGATGGGATACGGCTGCAGAAGTGTCGCAGAGACCGTGATGCAAGCCGCGATCGTGACGACGCACCCGGCATGGATCAGAAGGGTCGCGGGCTTGGTATCCATCGGGATCATCTCCAGAGCGTGAGTAGGGCTGCGAGCACGACGATCGCGAGCATCATCCGATCGGCCCGAGCTTGCTCGCGACGAGCGGCTCTCTCGAGTCGCTCGATCGCATAGCGCTTCTCGATCAACCAATGCACTCGGCAAGTGTAGCCCCGGGGCCACACGCCTAGCGAGACGCGAGCACCTTTGTTCGGAACTCGTGCATCGGAAATGCGGGCCCGGGATCTGTCTTGCGCGATGGATTGACGTCCTCGTGCCCGACGATTTCCTTGATCGAAGGATAGGCGCGAACGATCGCGATTGCAGCACGCTCGAGGGTCTCGAGCTGTTCCGACGAGTACCGATGCCACGCTCTCTCAGGCCCGCCCGACTTGTGCCGAGCCATCAGCACTTCGGCATCGGTGTAAAACACGCTCTTGCCGCCGCGCGTGTGCCAGCGCCCGGGAGCGCCCGGTTCGAGCCAACCGGCGTTGTCCAACTCGATGCCGATCGAGAAGAGATTCGTTTGCGCTTTGCCACGCCACTCGCTCTCGCCCGCATGCCAAGCAACGCGATTGAACGCGACGAGCTGCACGGCTTCCCCCGCGCGCCCGATGACGAGGTTTGCCGACTTGCGCTTGAGCTTGACGGGCGGGCCGCCCGGCACCTTCGGCGGCCCCAACTTGCGAGCATCACAGAGCGTCGTGATCGCGCTCGCAAGTGAGTTGCCCGCCGTGTAGTGGATGATCAGCAACGTCGGCCGCACGAGCAACCCGCCGTGATTCGCGCTCGGCTTCCAACGTGCGAACGTCAACTTGTGATCGACGATCTCGGGCTTCGCTGGCGTGTTAGTTACCAGGGCCATAGTCTGTCAAATCCACCATGCGCAACGCGTCAACGAAGGCAGGATATGCACCCGGCTTCCACTGCACGACGTATTCATAGGCTGGATTGAAACTCCCGCCGGGCGTGATGTCGGTCAGATTGTGTCCATCTCCGCTCGACCCTATATCGGCGGCCCCTACTGGCTCGAGCACAGAAAACGCGCCGGCGGTCGACCAGCTTCTCGTGCGTCGCATCAGCTGAAACGAGCATGGCACGCCGCCGCTTGACACATAGGATTGAAAATGTGCGATTTCAATGCGGCCATGCAGCACACCCGCAGGAAGCCGCAGCGGGAACAAAATCCAATCCAGACCGACGTTGGTTGCCACAGTGCCATCTGGACCGTGCACGCCGCCCGCTTGCCCCGCGAGCGGAATAGCATAGGTCTTCAGAACAGGAGTCCTAAGACGAAATGCGCTGGCTTCGACGTTCGCATTCGATTGAATCAACGTAGTCGCATAGAGACCGCCCGCATGAAGGTCGTTGGTCACAGTCACGTCATCGGCTGTCACGGCATCGGCAGTCACAGAGTCGGCTTCAATGCCGGTAGCTTCCAGAGTGCTCGCCTGCACATCGTGAGTCACACGGATCTTTCCGACCTTCAGCGTCGAATCGCCCGGTGCGCTCGTGTTGAATCCAGACTCATACGCATCGCGCCTGACGATGCGCACCTCGTCGATGTTCCAGATAGCGGCAAGGCTGGCGAGCCCAAACTCATCTGCAACCCAGCTACCCGCGTGCCACCTAGCATTGGTCGAGATCATGAACATCCCGTCGATCCCGCCTGTATAGATGCGCGTGACGACGCCCGAGCCGTTAGGGAATCGCATCTGGAGCCTCCAACCGTCGAGCCCGGGCTCGACGGTTGTGGCTAGGATCGGCGTTTCATAACTGTCCGAGTTGATGACTTGGCCACGCGCAAATGTATTCGCGACATCCGTAAAGGCTGTCCGCAAATAGGCTGCCTCGTTTGTGGCAAGCATCGCAGCAAGTGCTGCATCCACAGTGGCCTGAAACGCAACGAAATCTGCATCGACTCCGTCTCGCACTGTGTTGAGCGCATCGAGCATCGCTTGCAGCACGCTCGAGAGCCCGCGCGCCTGAATCGAGATCGGTGAGCCCGAGAGGCGGTAGATCGTCTGCGTTCGAGAGACGTCGAGGTCGACCGACTGGATCGACACCTGCCCGTAGACGATTCGCACATCAGCGAGCAGAACCTGATCGCTGCGCAACGGGGCTCGAGGCGAGTCGGCGATCGCGTCCGCTTCCGAGCCCTGTGAAACGCGTAATTGGAAGCCAGCGAGGTCGCGATAGAATACGGTCGCGCCGAGATCATCTGTGCGAGGGTCGCTTGGCGTCGAGACGAACTTCGCGAAAATCGAGAGCCATCGAGCATTCGATGGTCCGACGACAGCCGTGCTCACGCCGTTCTCATCTTGCGAGCAGTTGACGACTTGCGTTGAGCCGAACGACAACCGCTGCGCTAGCTGGTCGTAAATGATCGCCGGGCCCGAGACATCGACCGTCATGTTAGCGGGCTCGTGTCGAGTCACGACCGCGCCGGCAGCGATGCCGAAATAACCAAAGTCTTGAACGAACCGCTCGATCCCTCCGGTCAGCTCGGAGAGCATCTCGTTCAACTCGGTGTCCGTGATGACTTGGCCGAAGTACGTATGGAACTTGTTCATTTCAAAACCCTATGCATCACAGATAGCCATGCTTGCTAAGCAACACGCTCGGTACTCCGACGAGCGTCAGAAATAGGTACCGATAGCGGGTGATCCCGCCCGGCGTTGCGAGCGGGTTAGTGTCCGGCGCATCCGCGTCGTTGACGATCGTACGCTCTGCGATCACGAACGCGAGTGTTCGGCTGCCAGTGGCATCCTGTTTGACCACGATCTCGCCGCTGTGACCATCCATCCCCGCTTCAAGCGTCAGAATGCTCGGGCCGGTCAGCTCAAGCTCCGCTGCGAAGTTTCGCGCATCGTGGACGTTGATCGTCGCCTCGTTCGCAACCCAGCTGAAAGAGGTCGGCGCGATGACATCGAGCATGCCGAGCGCGGCCTCTGCTGCCATGCCTGCGCCCATTGCTGTATCGAACGCGTTGTTTGCAGCCGTCATCGCTGCAGTTGCGCTAGCCTGAGCTGCTTCGACGCTCGAGACGAGGCCAGCGACTGCGACCGAGGCTGAATCTGCAACGAGATTCGCGTTCTGAGCCGTGTCCTTGATCTCGAAGATCTCCCCGAGCACAAGAGGGCTCAACCCATACTGCCCATCCTCGTAGGCAAGCGTCGGATTGAGCCGTGACGAAAGTAGCGCGTTTTCGGGCATTGCGACCTCAACCGTCCATGAGGAAAGAGACGCCGTCTGCGTCGTCGAGAAGTGCCGAACCGTCATCGTACAGGAGCGCGCCAAGCGGCACGTCGCTCGGGACATCGGGAACACCATCCGAGAGGGCGGCGTAGCCGAGTTGCGTGATTCCGAGAGTCCAGAAGTCGGGCCGAATCACTACGGGCGAGCCATCGCGAACGCCGACCAGATGTTCCGGCGCGCCTTTCATGTACGTCGCGATCGTGTGAATCCGTGAGCGCTGCTCTGCAGTCAGGATCTGATCCGAGCGCACACGAAACGAGTACCTCGCTCGACTGCCCGCGCCGATCACGATTGGATTCGGCTCTGCAACTGCCGCTTTTGACGAGAGGCGATCGTAGCCGAGGCGCCAGCCGATGCCGTTGAAGATCTCGATCGTGACTTCGATGCCGAGAAAGAAGCGCACGACATCCCGGATCCCCTTCTGCGTTCCTTTGAGCTGATAGATGCGAACGAGCAACTTGGCGAGCTTGCGCTTGTCCGTGACGTCTAGCTCGAAGTCGAACGGGTTACCGAGATCCTGCAGCATCGCGTCCAGAAACGACTCGGGCGCGTGCTCGGGATCGAGGATCTCGGCCCAGCGATCGACCGAGTACAGAAGCAGGTTGAGGCCATCCTGCAGGCAGCCAAGGAACAGCCGTAGATCGCCAGACGTGTCTGCAGCAAGCGTGTACGCAGGGACGAAGTTGTGCAGAAGAAACCGCCGCCCTGCGGGCCATGGTGGCAGATAGCCGATGAACTCGAACACGTTATTCGGAGGCGTGATCTGGTTGCCGAACTCGTCTGCGATGTCCGACACGACGAGCATGTAACCCGCACCGAATGTCAGCTCGAACGACGTCGTGAGCACCACGCTCGAGTCACTGAGTCGCTCGACGCTCGTGACTTGCGGTGTCGCAGCGGGTCGCGTCGAGCGCTCGATCACGTAGCTGTCGGGGTTGAGTGCATCGCCCTCGAGCGCCGCACTCACCATCGACACAGGCTCTCCGAATGTCACTCGCACGCGCATCGCATCGATCGCGAGAGCTTCGACGATCAACGGCGCCGCGTAGTCGTAGGCGACGAAGCTCCAGCTCACCGGCGCATCGCCCGTGACTTCAACGAGCACGTCGACTCGAGCGCCGCTCTCGTAGTCGCTCGGCGGATAGAACACGAAACGACGAACGCCTGGGATCGCGTCGTCGTTGTCGCCGTCGTTGTATCCAGTCCAGCCGTACCGATACGGCTCTTCAAGATCGCTTCCAACGAAGATGACGGCGCCGCCGACAGACACCGTGAACTGTTCCCGGGCAGGAATGATCCCCTCAAGCGTGATGTGATCGAACGCAATCAGTCGACGCAGCCCGACCTGCACTTCGTCGGGCTGCGGATTGCGATTCGCGATCAGCCGATCAACGCCATCCGACGTCGATTCTGCGATCGCGTCGATCTGTATCGATGGGAGCTTCACGTGGTCTCAAGCTCCAAACAAAACCGGATCGTGTTCGGCGCCGGTGCTGCGAACGCTGGCCTCAAGCTCACGCGCATGTCGTCGAGCACGATCACTCGCTTCGCTGGATAGAGCAGGCGCGAGACCACACACCAATCGTTGAGCCAGATCGTGAACGACCACACGAGACCGACCGGCAACTCTTGTGGCGTGACGATTCGCACATGAGCGCTCAACACTCGCATGCCCGCTTGCATCACGAATGTCTGCGAGACCTCGTGCATGTCGCCGGGGGCAACGTTGACGTCGGCTAAGAGAGCGTGCCCCAACTCGTAGACGAAGCCGCCCGTTGCCGCAGGTATGCGACCCTGATGGACACCGAGATCCTTGTCGAAGACGTTCAAGTCACCTCGATCAGAGTTGGCGTTCGATGCTCACGTGATCGACGAAGCAAGCGCGATTCGCTGTCTCGAATCGCGCGCCGAATCCGACTCGCCCACCTGTGAGCGGAGCCGAGCCCGTGTTGATCCCGAGTGCGTCGTCGACGAAGCCGATCACCGATGGGTGAAACGGACCTTCCATGCCCGGCACAAGCGACCAGATCGGCGAGTGCACTGGTCGCGTCAGAAGGTCCGAGCGATAGACCTGCAGCACGACGTCGCCGTTGCCTTGCGCGATGACATCGAGGCGCAGGTGTTGCCACACGTCTTGCTGCCATGTATCGGTCGAGCGCATCAGGATGTTTGGCACTGCATCCGGATCAACAGCTGCATCCGGCAGCCCTTGTGAGATCGCGCCCTTTCGCAACTCGACGTGTGACGCCGCTTCATCGGACAAGCCGAGGATGTATGCGGCATCCGAGACGTTGTCGCCAGCCGCCATCATGAACAGGAACGGCGCGAAGCCACTCGCGCCGCCGACGACACCGCGGCGGATCGCGCCGGTGATCCGACCGCCTTTCGCGGTCGGATTGAAGTCAGTCAGAACGCAGTGCATTCCGACCGCGCCTGCGACGTTCGCGATCGAGTGCATGCCGAACACGTACGAGCCGCCGCCGTTCGGTGCAGTCGCGCCCGCCGTCGCGCCTCGCTTGACGTTGCTGTCTGTCAGTCCTCCGCTGAGAGGCGACCAATCGAGTGAGGCCATGTGTGTTCCATCCGCGCAGAGGGTTTACAACGCATCGATCCAGAACCTACCAGGATCCGCGATCACGTAGTGCACTCCGGACCCGTAGTCCGTGATCTCGACCTCGGACGCATCTGCGGTCGTTCGGATCGTGAGCTTGTTGAGATGCCCGCCGAGATCGACGAGATAAGTCTCGGTCGCCGAGATCGGCGAGGGCAGCTCGCCTCGCTCGACCGCGAAACTCACGGCATCGCCCGTCACGAGCTGAAACGGCACGAGCGACCGCACGCTGTCGTCGTCCGCATCGATCGTCACGAGCTGCCTCACGCGCAACTCGAACTGTTCCACTGCAGAGGGCGAAGCCGGGCTCGTGCCGAGTCCTGCAGCGCCAAACGATGCCGCCGCCGTCGCGCCTAGCACGCTCGCACCGGGGGCCCAATCGCTGAAGCTCTCGACGGCCAATGCTGCGGTCGGACCGAGTGCGAAGAGCAGAGTCGCGTCGAAGACCTTCCAACCATCCTCGAAGGTCTCGACGGTTTGCACCGGTGTCGCGAAGACAGCTGCCGACAGAGCCGTGAGGATCGTCGTCTGTTGATCGTTGAGCGGAGACCACCGCGTTTCGAATGAGTCGCCAAGACGCGAGCCGATATCGAACGCGTCGTCGCCCGTGAGCAAGGTTTGCGGGTTGAGCGCGCTCCAGCCGTGCTCGAACGACTCGTGTCCCGAGAATGCGAGACCGAGATCGCCTGTGAACTCGGCCGTGACCTCGAGCGCGCCGATCGTCGCCGCGGTCCAGCTTTCAGCGCGACCCGGGTGCCCGCCGTCGAGCATCGTTTCGAACGATGGATTGTCGATCACGGCAACGGGATCCCGGTCTTGGCATCGACGAGTGTAACTGTGCCGAGGATCGGGAACTGTTGCGGCAGCACGTCGACATCGTCATGTTGCCCGTTGAGCGTGAAAGCACTGTAACCGTCGTCGACCTTCCGGATGCCCGGCGTGTCTCGAACCGCGTTGAAGATGTCGCTCCATGCGAGCGCGCCATCGAGGTAGAATCCGAAGTTGATCGACTCGTTTTCGGAACCGTCGGGCGCGAGTGTCGAAAAGAATTTCGCGAGTGCGGCCCGGCATGCCGGGCCGACGGCCCCCGGGGTTGCGCCTCGAGCGAGATGCACTCGAGCGCTCACGTGGATCGGTAGATACTCAGCCCCGTACACGTGCAAGCGGAAGGTGATCCCGTTCGGATAGGTCACCGTGCACATGTGCATCACCGCCGCGATCATCGTCGACGAAGGCGCGCCGCCGCCCGATGGCACGATGTACAGCTCGCCCTGATTCTCGAGCACGCTCGGCTTCTCGTCGTTCGTCACCATCAGAGCGCGAGCCACGCCCGAGACACGTAGCGCGTTGATCTCGTAGTCCTCTCGGCACACGGTCCGCGTAGGCGCCCTCAAGCTTCTAGGCGCGCTTCCCCGGATACCCTCGACCGTCTGCCGCTCGAGACCGCCCGACGCCTTCTGCGAGTTGGTAACCGTCACATTGACCGGGTTGCCAAACGTGTCGACGTAGGCTTTTCCAGGCCGCCGAATCGAGTTTTGCTCGACGTTGCCCCGCGAGCCGCCGCCCGTCTTGTAGACGAAGGTGATCGCGCCGGTCGGGATCGACCCGAGCGAACCATCTCCGAATCGCACGTGAGCCCGATCGTTTTCGTCGACCGTCACCGTCGCATGCTTGTCGGTCGCGACCGAACTAAGCAGATCCTCGACGAGCGTGTAGGGCCCGTCGCTCGCCAGAATCGCAAGCGAGCCGTCTAGAAATGGCGAGTCGTTGAGCATGTACTCTTGATCGGCCAACTCGGTCGACTGCAGGACCTCGTTGCTTGGCGCACTGTGCTCGACCGTGAGCGTCGCGACAGGCGGATCCGCGCCGGCAGCAATCACGGCTCCGGTGATCGCCTGGAACACGATCGCGTCGGCGGCCTCGAGCGTGCGAAAGGTGTCGCCGATCTCGATCGTCACCGCGCCGACCGGAGGTGCCGCAAGCTGCAGCGTGATGTCGGCCGTTGCCGCGCTAGTTCCTCGAGCGGCGTATCCGATGAGCTTGACCAGACCGAGCATCGAGCGCCGGAGCTGCGCCGTTGACCATCGGCTCTCTTTGGCCTGCGAGTCTTGGTAAAAGCCGAGCACATCGCCCGTGAAAGCGAACATCTCGATCAGCACGTTGCCGAAACTGGCTACTTGCTTGTCGGTCCACTCAGGAAAGGCTGAGTCGACCAGATTGAAGAGCCTCGCGCGCAGAGCGTCGAAGTCCTTCGAGGTGTAGTCGAGCGATGGTCGGATCAGACTCAAGATGTGGCCCCGGGGTTACAAACCCAGAGGCTAACCGAGCGCGACTCGCGTCTCTAGTCCGGGCACCAACACACGGCCCGATGGATCGACCGAATCGTAGGCGATCAGCACCGTCTGTCGGTCCGCGCGCGCGCTCACCTCGATCCGACGAAGCTGCACCCATGGGACCCACTGAGCGAGCGCTTGCTCGATCACGCTGCGCGACAGCTCGGCCAGCGCCGGGCTATTCGAGCGCATCCTCAAGAGGTGGATGAGCGAGCCAAATTCTGTACGCCACGGCAATTCGCCCTGCGTTGTAGCCGAGCCGCAGATCGTACCGAGCACGAGCGAGACCGCAGACTGTGTCAGCTCCGCCGAGACGCCCGATCGAAAATCCGACTTGCCGTCGCGCTGAAACGGCACGAGCAAGCCGCGGCCCGAGAAGCCGATCGAGAGCGATCGGCCTGTGTCGGCGTGCGTGATCGCCGCGCTCTCGAGGTCGGGTGTGATGGGATCCGGAAGGATCTGCCAAGCAGGCGCGCTCATGTGTAGTCCCCTCGCCCGATCGAGACTCGCCCGAGATCGTCTTCGGCCCGCACATGCAAGCGGAACCTCGCAGCCGGCCAGCCGCCCGCGCGCCGGCAGACGAACCGTAGCCCGGCGCCGATCTCGATCGCAGCACTGCCGCGCCAGTAGAGGCCCGAGAAGGCACCCTCTGCGTAGACGGGCTCCGTGATCCCAGACTGGTAGATCACACGCACGATCACCGATGCGAGAGGTCTGCTCGAGGCGACGGTGAAGCCGATCCAGTCCAGTCGCGCGATCTGCAGTCCGACACTCGGCACCCAAGCATAGATCAACGGCGCCGATCCGACGTTCGCACCGAGCCCGTAAGAATCGGCCCCATAGCTCGCGATCCCGAAACTCATGGCTCGCTCTTCTTCGCAGCTTGTCGAGCGGCGCGATCGCGCCTTGCATCGAGCAAGATTTGCTCGGCCTTCGACGGCGGCAACGGGCCCTGCACGCGTCGCTGTTCCTTCGGCTCGGCTTCGATGTCTTGGCCTGTGAAAAGGATCTTGAGCATCCTAGGCACGCGCGAAAACAGAATCTCGCTCACGATCTCTTTCATGGCTGCCTCCGGCACTCTTGCCAATGCGCTGGCCGCAACGCTCTGAGTTGCCGAGCAACGGCCAACGCCGCGCCGCGAAGTGGTTCCGTGAGCACGGCCGCAAGCGTCTCGACTGTCACCAACGCGCACGGCAACACGTCGTACCAACGCTCTCGACCACTCGGATCCTGTTCCCATTGCCCGACCGCGACGCTCAACAATGCGTGCTCGAGCCGCGCTGCTTCGATCACGCGGTTGACGTTCTCGAAGCTCTCCATCACGCGATCGTATGCAGCATCGTCGTCGGGATGCTCGCGGTCTGCTTTCGCTGCAGCGATCGAGAAGATCTTCGCGGCTTCTTCGTCGACGAGCACGAGCATTTCGCGCATCGAGTCGCTTGCGTTCTGTGCTCGCGACAGCCGTGTCTGTCCCGCTGTCGCGCACCCTGCGAGTGAGGCGAGAGCCATAACAGCGATGACCTTCCTACCTACGTTCACAGTTTCACGCGCACCGGCAGCCGCGCCTTGTACAACCTGTGAGCTTTGCCATCGGGCGCGACGATCTTCCATTCGACAAGCCACACGCTATCTTTCGTGATCAGCGCAACCTGCTCTGCGGTGAAATAATACTCAGCTCGGCCATTCGCGTTGAGCGCCACAGGCAAGTTCTCCGCAATCAGTGCAGCCGATCGTTCGTCGCGAATCGTGATCGTTCCTGTGAAGATCGTCAGATCGACGGGAGCGCCGCCTCTGCGAACGTCGAGCGTGATCGGCTCGAGGTTAGAGTCGGTTACGATCGCGCGATAGGTAAGCAGCTGGTTAGTAGTCATGGATCAGCCTTCGGGCGGCGCAGACGGGTATTCCTCCTCTTCGGGCGCGGGCGGATCGAGAAACCAGTTATCGGGCAACGTTGTAAACGTCGACGGCAACGTGTAGCTGCCCGATGTCAGCGAGATCATCTTGCCGAGGCAATAGTCGAGCACCTCATCGCGCGGGCCGAACGCAGCCTCCGTTTCATCGACGCTTGCTGCAGGGTTGATGTAATAGAGCGTGTCGCCAGAGTGATCATCTGGCTCCGCATTCTGCGCTCGGATCGGCCAGGGTAGACCCAGTGATTCGGCGTAGAGACGCCCGAGCGCTTCGCGCGCGTCTTGCCCTTCACTCGCTGGCACAACTAGATACTCTCGAGCCATGTTCAGACCCTGCTTTCTTCAAGAGGCGGTTGCAATGAAGGACGGATATTCGCGGCGCAGACAGTTTCGGATCGCGACGTGCTCCTCCGGACTAGGCGCGGGATTGACAACCAGGATGCGAAAGACATCCATGCGTCCGCCGATCCCCGCGAAGCTGCGCCCGATTGAGAGCTGCGTGAGCGCGTTCACCAGTCCAGGCGGAGTGCTGACGCTATTGGCCCACGGATTCGCATGATGCGTCGACGGCAGCTGAAACCAGCTGATATTGAGATGCATCGTAGCCCCAATGAACTTGCCCATCATTTCCATGGGCCACGCGTAGTACAACGCGTTATTGGTGCTGATGTTGGCTACGTAGTCCGTGCCCTTCATCGACATCGAGAAGCCGGTCGTTTTGCCCAAGCGGATCTCTGTAGCAGGTGTCCCGTCTTCACTGATCGCGATCAGCCCGAATGCAGGATGCACATATCCGCCCGTCTGCCATGCTCGAGTGACGACGTAGAGGTACGGTGTGTCGCCGATAGTCAACAGCCCGGGCGCAATCGCACCGTCGAGATAGGTCGTGTTGGTGATGTTGGTAAACCGAACCGCCGGTTTGCCGTCGAACGTGAGCCCCGCAAGCGGCACCTGGTGAGTCGGTTGGTTGAGTGATGTGCCCTGTAGGACGTGATGCCCGTACGAACTCTGGTCACGCCACTGCGCGATCTTGGTTCCGACGCTCAGCGAGACATAACGGCTATCGAGATCGAGTAGCAGCTTCGATCCGACGATATCGATCGGCCGCGCTGGCAAGGCGAGTGCCGAACCGCGTGCACGCGCGACGAACGCCGGTCTACCCGGAAGCATCAGGCTTCCACCATGATCGTTCGTGCGACGTGAAACACGAGAATCCCGCCGACAGAAAAGCACGCGTACGCCCACATGGTGACGCGTCCGACCTCCGGTGCGGCGGCGAGATCTGCGGCGTCCGAATCACGCATGAGCACGTATCCTGCCGGCGCCGTGAATGTGACGGCGCGGGCCCCGACCTCGTCTTGCCGAACGATGATGAGGCCCTGACGACCGGGAGCTGCATTGAGGAACGTGAAGGTAACGGGACCAGTCAGAAGCCCGATGGCGTGGTCGTTCTTGGCGCCGATGTCGAGCGCGATGGCAGCTGCATAGGCGACCGCGAGAGGCGTCTCGAGGATCGAGTCGACGGTCAGGCGGCCGAGAGTCGCCGCCTGCCCCGCTGCGAGCGTCGCGAGCTTGGTGACGTTCGCGTCGTGCGCCGTCTTGTCGGCGGCACTCATCATGCCGTTCACACTGCCTGTCGCGACGGGATGCCCGGTGCCGAGAGCCGCGTGAGTCGACACAGCTGTGCTCGCAGCCGTGTCCGCATACGCCTTCGTCGCCGCATCCGTGCTCGCGGTTGGCGTACCGAGGCCGGTGATCTTGCGCGAGTTGACAGCGACGTCGCCCGCCGCGCCTGCAAGCGCTGTCAGCACGCGTGCCGCACTCGTGACTTGTGCGCCCGCCTCGATCGCGTCGAGCTTCGTTTTATCTGCGGCGCTGAGAAAGCCGGCAACCGACGTCGTCGCAGCCGCGTGCTGCGAGCTGCCGCCACGTGCTCCGTGCTGCGTGTCATTCTGAAGCACGCCAACTCTCAAGGTGTCGGTGCCTACGATGATTGATGGGTCCGAGGCAACAAGGTTGAGCGACGTGCCGATCGTCGTAAGACCTGCTCCAGCAAGTCCAGCAAGCGTGATCTCGTCGAGCTTGGCCTTGTCTGCCGCGCTCAAAAATCCGTTTGCCTCGACTGTTGCGACAGCGTGCAGCTCGCCGCCCGCATGGTTGCCGTGTGGCTCTGTGACGTATCCGAGCGGGGTTGTGTCGATTGTTATCGGTTCGCTTGCTGTGAGCATCCACCGCGTGCCGGCGTGAACAGCTCCCTCTGTCACAGAGACTTGTTGCCCGGCTACGAGTTGCTCGGACGTCGATGCATCGTCGGCGCGTGTCCATGTGCCACTCGCGCCATCGCCGACATCCACAACCGTGTAAATGCCGTTCTGGTGAGCACTGAACTGATCTTTGACCAGGATTCGATCGCCGACTTCGAGCCATACCTCGTCGAGCTTATCGGGCGCGCTGCCCGCTAGCGTGATCTTGAAATTTGGGCGTCGCTCCCAACTCGCCCCGCTATCGGTGCTGGTGTAAATGTAGCCTTCCTCGACGCACGCAACGAGCTTCGTGCCATCCGAAGACATAGCGATTCCGCGCCATGCTCGAGCACTCGCGGACACACGCTCAGTCCACGTCGCACCGCTATCGGTGCTCGTATAGATGTAGCCGTTGCGGGAAGCAGCGACGAGCTTCTCACCATCTGACGATGACACAACGGTTAGCCACGCATCAGAATACGCCGATGTGCGCTCGGTCCAAGTAGCACCGCTATCGGTGCTGGTATAGACATAGCCATTCTCTTCACACGCGACGAGCTTCGTACCATCTGACGATGACGCAACACCTGCCCAGAGACGAGAGCCAGATGACACACGCTCAGTCCACGTCGCACCGCTATCGGTGCTCGTATAGATGTAGCCCTCGTAAACGACAGCGACGAGCTTAGAGCCATCATCGGATGAGGCGACACCGTGCCAATTGCGCATCCCGAACGCGGTCCTCTGCGTCCATGTCGCGCCGCTATCTGCACTCGTGTACAGATAGCCAGGCGAGTTGTCTGTCACGACGAGTTTCGTACCGTCGGCGGATGACGCTACAGAGTTCCAAACACCAACGCCTAGAGCCGTGCGCTCAGTCCAAGTAGCTCCGCCGTCGTCACTGGTACAGACGTAGCCATTGAGCGCGATCGCTACAAGCTTCATACCGTCGGACGATGAGGCTACCGCATACCATTCAAACGCTCGCCCCGCCGCGGGCCGTTGAATCCAAGTGGCTCCGCTATCGGGACTGGTGTAGACATAACCGTCCCAGCCATCGCAAGCGACAAGCCTCGACCCGTCTGCTGATGACGCGACGCCCCACCACCATCGCATGGGCAATGCCGTTGTGACGCGGCACGCTTGCCGCGTGCTCGCCACCGCGTTCAACAGACCCAACGCGAGCTTTGCTTCCCCGATCGTGTAGTCGAGGATCTGCTTCCCAGAGATGCCCATAAGCTACACCACGTAGTCGAAGTCGATTACATCGGTCGCCGCGAGCTGATACAGCGCGACGGTACCAACCCAGTAGAGCGTGTCGCCTGCAGCAATGTTCGCGATCGTCTTGGCCGTGGTCCCGCTGTCTGCACTGAAGTAGCAGTCCTTGGTCTTCACGCCGTTGCCGACCTGCACTGAGACACCGTTGACGAGCACGCTGCAGTGGCTGTCCTGCGCAGGTGTCGTGGCAACAGTGGTCGCACACGCGACCTGGAAGTCAGCGCTCGTGACGCTCGCGGTCATCCCCTTGTTAGACGTGGTCGGATATGCCGCTGTCGGACCGCTGCCGATGTCGACCCAAACGAGAGGCGTGGTGCCGAGCGTAACCGTGTCGGTAGTCATCGCGTAGCGCTTGTCCGCAGACACCGTGCCCGCCTCGACAGAGACGAGAGCACCACGCAACTCGGCCGCGCTGTCGCTGTCCGCCGCGCGTGTCCACGCGCCAGCCGTCACGACATAGATGCCGTTATCTTGGCCAAGCGTCTGTGCTCGTACGAGGCAGCGATCGCCAGCGATCAGCGAGACGCCGTCGATGGTCTGCGCGCCAGACAATGTGATGTTGCCTGTCGTCGCTGCTCGGACCGATTGCTTCCACGGGATGTTGTGGATGTCGGTCAACCTCGCGGCGTCGTTCGCATTGACAGGCTGCGCGAGCCCGACCAATCGATTGCCGTTAGCGTCCTGGTTCGCAGTCCAGAGCACCGTCCCGTCGGCCCTCAAGAGCCCGGATAGGATGCTCGATGCGAGCTTCGCTGCAGTGATGGTCGCGTCTCGGATTTGTTTGCCGTCGAGCATTAGGGCGGTCCTTCCTCGTAAATGAAATCGATCACATCTGTCGGCGCCAGCTCATAGCCAGCGACGGAACCGTTCCAATGGCACGTATCGCCAACAACCACGGTACCCCAAGCTCGGGCAGTCGTGCCTAGATCGCCGCTGTAGTAACAGGCTGCGCCGATTCGGGTGCCGTCGCCAAGCTCCGTCACGACAATCCCGTTCACCATCACGCCGACGTACGCGCCCGTCGCTGGATTACGGGTCACCGCGATTGCACATGCGAGGTCGCCGTCTGCGAGTGTCGTCAAGGCTGGCATTCGCTTGTTCGCACGGCTCTGCTCGGAGGTATCTCGGTGAGGCCGCGAGACCAACTCGAGAACAGCGCCTAGCTCAGTGATGTCCATCCGGGCTATTCCTCGTAGATCACTCGGTGCGTGATCGGCTCGCCCAAGTACGTCACGACTTCTCCGAGATACGTGATGTTCTCGACTCGTACGTACCAACCCTTCTCCGAGCACCACTCGACATCGATCGTGACTTGCTCGATGTCGATTGAGAGAGCCGCTTGCGCGATGTCGATCGAGAGCGCGATTTGCCCGATGTCGGTCGAGAGAGCCACTTGCGCGATGTCGATCGAGAGCGCGACTTGCTCAAGCTCGACCGATAGCCGTTCGCATCCCATCTAGGCGATCCGATACATCGCGATGTTTGAATGCCGAGCCGCCTCCCCGCCAAAGCTTGGCCACGCTCCGCCGCTCACGTTGCCGCCAGTCGCCTGAGAATATTCGAGCGTGATGGTGTCGTCCGCGTCGAGCATCATCACAGCATGAAGCATGGCGGCGCCATCGTCGGCGAAACCCGTCTGGCTTGAGACTTGTTGAGCTAAGGTCTCAGAGCCTCGTCTCGCGCGTAACCCGAACAATGCGGGAGTTGGCTGACTCACGTAGTACGTCACCATCAGATCAAGCACGTACAGACCTGTCGCCGGCACACTGAAAGACGAACCGTCGCGCACAATGCCTTCCGACTCTTCGCCCTCAAGAATGGTGAGCTTTCCCATAAGCCCTTCCCATGGGATTGCGTCGTTGCCCATCGAGTAGTGTGACGATGCGTATGCTTTGAAGTAGGTCGGCGGCAGACCGCCGCCCGCCGCGACAGGGGTGCGCGGGATCGCATCGCTCCAGCCGAACGGCTGACCTGCTGGAAACCGAGTCGTCGGCCAGTTCCGCTCGCACCGATCGATCACAGCCGGGTCGGTCGCGTTGAGTAGCGAGGCGTTCGGATCAGCCAGCTCGCCCGGCGCGGGCGGAACAACTCCGTTGGCATCCGGGATCCCGAAGATCCGGATCTGCGTTGTCACGACCTGCCCCGGCGCCGTGTGCGTCAGACGAATCCGGATCGCGTTGCCGCCGCCGTTCGGCCCGGCGCCTGGGATGAACTCCCACGTATGCCCGTCGCCGTCACTGGCGTGCAATGTCGCTAGGCTCTGATCGTCATCGGCCCACAGGATCTCAAAGAGCGTCTCGCCGCCCGGCGTGAGGTCGACCAGATAGACAGTCGAGTCGGCCATACCCCAATTGCGAGCGACGCCCGGTGAGCCTTCGAAGCCCGCCTCGGACGCCTGATCGATGCGCATGAGAGCCATGCTGGCGAGGGTACGACAAGCACTAGACCGGGATCGCGTATCGGACCACTCGTAGCGCGTCGGCCGCCGCTCGGAGCGCCTCTGTCGCCACGGTCGGGTCGGGATCGAGGCCAGAGAACGCCGCGATCGGCGGCAGACCCGCGAGCCCGCCGAGAGTGTTGATCAGCTCGATGATCGGGTTGATCGAAGCGAACGCCGATTCGATGTTGCTCATCTGCATCTCGAGCGAGCCTCTCGAGCAAGCGATCATGTCGAGCAGAGCCGGCGCTGACTGCGCGGCAAGCTCGGCTTGCTGGATCTGCAACGCGTACCGGGCCAACGCAGCTAGCTCGGATGCGGCGCCGTCGAGCGCTGCGATGAGCACGTCGATGAGCTGCACGATCATGAGCGGGACACTCAGCTGCGGAATCAGCTTGAGCAGTGCCTCCATCTTTTTCGCGAGATCGACCAGAGCCTTGATCAGCTTCGCGGGATTCGGCGGCGGTCCGAGGCAGTCGACGATCGATTTGAGGCAGGCATGCACACTCGTCACGACTTCGATGATCGTGAAGATCGGCCCGAGCGGAGCCATCGCGCTATTTGCAGCACCGAGTGCCGTGCGTGCGTACGAGAAGAGCGACGGCGGCAGATCGCCCGGCATCGCGCAGACCTCGAGCCCGCCCGGCAACGTCACGCAAAGCGGCTTCGGCATCTCGCCGATCGGGACGCATGCCAGCGAGCTGAGATCGAGACTCATATCGGCTTCCCCGTCGGCAGCACCACGCGCCCGTTGATGATCACCTGCATCGCCTGAATGTTCACGACGCCCGTGCTCTTGATCTGAACTCCGACGGTGCCGCTGATGGTCACGCCCTGCAGCACGCCGTCGATCTCGATCGAGTTGCCCGAAAACTTTCGATCGACGATCCGCACGCTCTCGTGCCCGGGCCGATCGTCGACGACGATGTTCCACCGCTTGGTCTCGAGCCCGGCCACTTGCACCGCCTCGCCCGCCGGCAGCTCGCTCGCGAAGCTCGGGCTCTGCGGCACGCCGCCCGGCGCACCCCAACCGCCGACGAAGTAGCGAGGATGGTCCGGGTCGCCCTCGCGGAACATGATCGCGACGTTGGCCCCGATCGCCGGCACCTGCCACCAACCCGAATCTTCTGCGCCGCCGCCCGTGCCCCCGATCGGCAGAGCCCAACCGCTGTAGGGCTCGAGTACGCCCGGAACATTGGCCTTGATCCGCCCGAGGCGCAGAGGGTCGCGGTTGTCGTAAACGGTCCCCTCATACAGCGAGACGTGTGCATTCTCGTTGTCGTTCACGGTTCGTCGCTTTCAGACATCAGCGGATCGACTGACATCAGAGGATCTACTGACACCAGGCCCTCTGCCGCCGCTCTGCGGGCCGCAGCCGGGTCGATCGACGCTACAGGGGCAGCTGCGGGCCCGGGCACTGCAGGGGGCGTGAGAGCGCTGGAATTCGGCGGCACGAATTGCTTGCTGCCGTCGGGATTGGTGACGGGCTCGAGGGCCTTCGGATTCTTCGAGTTGGCCAGCGTCAGGATCGAGTTTCGGACGCTCGGTGTGCTCGGGCCCTTCTTGCCGACGATCGCAGGCCCGACCTGCACAGCGCTCGCATGGGTCGCGTGCTTGCTCTTCGTCGTGTGCCCGCCCGAGCCGTCCGACACGCACTCGAGCGTCATCGTGTAGCCGCCTCGAATCACGTGCGTCACCGTTCGCACGTAGTACTTCTGCGAGAGCCGCTTACCGACGCCTGTCAGCGCGATGATCGATTTCGCGTACACGTTCGGATCGCCCTCGCACTCCATCGTGAGCTTGACTGCTCGGTGTTGAGCGTTTCGAAACGCAGCCGCGCCCGTGCGGGCCGCGCCTTCTTCGTCGTCATCCGTGCTCGTGATGATCTCGTGATGCGCGACCGACTTGTAGCCAGGGACGCCCTTCTCGGTGAGGCCCGGCGCCTCGACCACCGATGCGAGCACCGCGCGATCCTTCTGGCTCGCCTGCGTTGCGAGAGTCAGGATCGAGTTTCGCGCGACCGGGCTGTGACTCTTGACCGCGACCGAGCCCGCGCGCTTGGTGACATCGCTCTCGACCATGATCGATTGGATCTCAGAGTTGTCCGGATCGTCGACCCACGAAAACGTGCGAATCGAGCGCTGCATGAAGTTCCGCTCGTGAAAGTGGAAGCCATCGTGATCGATGTACCACTCGAAGCCCTCTTTGCTCGCGAGTCGCCGCAAGAGTTGAGCATCTGTCTGTCGCGCTTGCGTAATGTGAGCGCGAGAGCGCTTCGTGTCTTGAATGTGGAGCTGCGTTGCGTCTTTGAATCCCCACTCGGCCGCAATCTGCCGCACGACGTCACTTCGACTCGCGCCCTCGAACGCTCGGACCTTCGTCTCGACGTTTACCTCGACCTCGCGCCCGAGCGCTTCGATCGTCAACTCTTTGAAGCCCGAGATTTTTCGGATCTGGCAGATGCGCGTGATCGACATCGACTCGGCATAGCCCCAGCTCACGTGCAGCTTGTTGCCATGGCGCCAGATCGGATCGTCGAAGTGCGAGAGATCGTGGTTATCGACGACGAGCGAGAGCTTGTCGGCCTTGTTCTCGCAGTCCTCGTACGACAGCGAAATGATCGAGTCGCTCATGTCGACTCGTACCTTCGGCGATCCCTCTGGCTCGACCGATACTTCGATCTGCGGAGCGTTTCTCATAGGCGGCTTTCGCGCCGCCTCTGCTCACCGAGAGCGTCGTGCAACACAGTCCGCAAGCTCGGCAAGATCAGCACCGAGCCTGCAACGAGCGCGATCGTCGGGTCGTGAATCGGATTGGGCTGAAAGTCTGCGATCGCCCACCACAGGCCCGCCGCGCGCTCGTGCGGCGAGAAGTGCTGCCCCGCGATCGACCAGATGGTTTCGCCTTGCTTGACGATGTGCGTCGCGTTGTCGGGCAGGTCGCGATAGCGGAACGGTGAGCGGTCGTCGAGAAACGCGCAGCCATCGGCATCCGTGAAGCCGTGGCAGAACGTGTGTCGACTGTGCTCGTAGACGGCCATTGCTCAACCCTGGTACGCGCTATTGTGGATTAGCGCGGCGTCTAGCATAGCCGCTGTGTTCGCTAGGTTTGCCGTCCGGCTCTTGCTAGCGGGCTGCTGCATGTATTTGCCTGCGGCCTCAACGTAGGGCGCAGCAACCTGCTGCATCTCAGGCGAGAGCCCGCTAAGCGCGGCAGCTGAAAACCACTTGTTGTAAATGTACGCGTCTTGTTTGGGGTTGCCTTGCGGCTTGGGAGCGCTCGCCGGCTTTGGATTCGCAACCGGCTCGACCTCGTCATTCGCTTCGAGCCCGCGCACAACGATCACGTCTGCGACTTGGCTACTCGACAGAAACCGATCGCGAGCTTCTTCGAACACGACCGATGCAGTGAAGGCGAGCGAGCCGCCGTCGAGCCCGAAACGCTCGTGCTTGATCTTGCAGCTCATCAGGTAGCAACTCATCGAGAAGACACTCGGCCATGTCGCGATCAACCGGGGCGGCCCGATCTGGCGTTGCCCCGCCGTGCGCCATGGATAGCACCAACTCAAGAGCTGATGCCGCGCGACGATCATCTCTGCGTACTCGTCTTCAGAGAACGCTCGCCAGCGAAGTTCCATCGACACGACGTAGTTCGAGGTGTTCCGATAGTGCTGGCGCTGATGCGACTGGCCTTGCGTCGACAGCTTCTCGTACTCGGCGCCGATGCTCTCGTCGAACGTCGTCGGATTCATCTGCGCAACGACCTCTTGGTTCGCACTTGCGTTCCAAACCGAGAAGCGCTGCGGAGTGGTAACCAGACTCGCCGCGTAAGTCGTGCGTGCGAACGTGCGGTTGTCCTCTCGAAGGCTCACCGCTCGCTCCCGACGTTGCTCGAACTCGAGCGGGCCATATCGGCTCGCCCTGCAGCCGCGATGAGAGCACCGACCTTCTGCCCATCCATGTTCACCGTGAGCGGCATCTTCTGCATTGCCTTGGCCACTGCAGCGCCGATCTGATCTGCATTCTTCTCGCCCGTCTCAAAAGGGCTTGCTGCAGGCGCTTTGAGAGCCGCCATCTCTGCAGCGGCCGTGATCTCGTCGTTCGGCTTCGTGGGATCTGTCGGAGCTGTCGGCGCTGTCGGATCCGTCATGCCGCGATACTTGACCGAGCCGTAAGCGTCGGGCTGCGCTTCTTTGTCCTCGACCGGACCTGCAGTGACCTCGATGCCAAGCCAACCCTTGACGACGTCGATGCCCTTGCCGAGCACCTTCATCCAGCTCGTGAACGCGTCGACGAACCACGCTATCCCATCGTAGAGCGCGGTGAAGATCGTCATCACCACGCCGACGAGTCCGGTAAAGACATGCGCGACAATGCTCGCGAAGAAGACGAAGTAGGTGATCAGCTGGATCACGACGCCGAGCACCCATCCGATCACCTTGCCGATGCCGCGGAACACATTCATCAGGAACGAACCGGGCCCGCTCGCAGTCGAATCGAAGAGCGCGCCGAGTCGTGAGAACGCATCGAGCAAGACGTCGAACGACGTTGCGAGCATGCCGAAGATCGGCTGCATCCGTTCCCACATCACCCCAAAGCCCTCTTTGAGCGCATCCCAAAGAGGCGTAACGAACGCGAGCACCTTGCCGAAGATGTTTTTCAGCGTGTCGCCGCCGCCTGCGAACATGCCGACCACTCGATCCCAGACGTCACCCATCCCGCCTATGTTCTCTTTGATCGCGTAGACGATCGCCGCGATCGCAATGCCTGCGAGCACGAAGGGCCACGCCGCGAGCAACGTCGAGCCGAGTGCCAACGAGAACTGAGTGAAGCCGATCGACAACGCCGTGAGACCGCCTGCGAAGAGCGGCGCGATCGCGAAACCGACCGACATGGCGCCGGCTAAAAGTAGCAACGCGGAGCCGCCTACGAGCAGCAATGCACCCCACTTCTTCACTTCGGGGCTCATGCCTTTGAGCACCTCTGTCATCCAGTCGAGCCCCATGGTAACGGCCACCATTACAGGCTTGAAGATTTCTCTAAACGGGTCACCGAGCTTGATCGCGAAAGTCTCCATCGAGCCCGCGAGTTGCTTCTGCACGCCTTCGAACGTCGCAAGCATCTTGTCAGCGAAAATCGTACCGACGCCGCCCGCGTTGATCATGCGGTTGCGATAGTAGTCCGCGACCTCTCCGCCCTTGCGCAACAGGCCATCGACTCCCACGACGCCAGACTCCATCTGACTACTGATGGCCATCACGGCCTTCAACGCATCCTCACCGAAAGCCTTCTTGAGAAACCCTGCTTTGCCTTGCTCTGTCATCTTCCCGAGCGCGGGCTGTAGGTCGGCTACGACGTCGAGGAAATCGCGAAACTTGCCGTTTGAATCGGCTACAGCGACGCCCTGCCCCTTCATCATCTTCGAGACTTCTGGATCGGCGAGACGCAACATCGCAGAGTTGAGGGCGGTAGCAGAGACCTCGGCACCACCGATCACGTTCTTGACCATGCCGAACGCGATCATCGACTCAGTCATGTTCTGATTCATCGCGATCGAGCCGCTCGCGATGCGACCGAGAGCGATCGGCAGATCCTTCGCCCCCGTCGCGAAGTCCATGCCTGCACCGAGCATCTGATCGACCATGATGCCGGCGTCTTTGGTCTCGATCGCGAACGCCTTCATCGTTTGCGAGATCACACCCGCTGCTTCCTGCGGGTTGAGATCTCCGAGCGAGCCCGCCGCGAGTAGCAGCACGGGATCGAGCAACTCGATCGACGTCTTCGCATCGAAGCCGGCTTGCGCCAACTCGTTGAGACCGAGCATCGCTTCCGTGGGCTTGAAGCCGCGCGACTTGCTCAAGCTGATCGCCGCGTCTTCGAGTGCTACTAGTTCTTCCGTAGTCGCATTGGCCACGGCGCCGACCTGAGCCGTGGCCATCTCGAACTTCGCCGACGCGCCGGCCAGCGAGAACGCCGCTGCGAGACCACCGGCGCCGATCGCCATAGCGGCGAGACCGCCGCTCAGCTTGGACACCATCTGATCGATGTTGCCGATCGAGTGCCCGGACTGTTCCTCGAGCCCCTTGAGGTTGGCCCCGAGCTTCTTCATCGTGCCGGACGCCATGTCCTGCGCGTTGAAAAGAAAGCCGAGCCCGAGATTGTTGAGCGCCACAGGATGAGGCTACCCGGGGTTGTAACCCCGGGGCCACATCTCACCTGCGACCGGCTCGCTTGATCGCCTCTGACTCTGTCTTACGCCGTTCGTGCTGCGCCTCGAGCAACCAGACGATCTCGTCGATGTCGAGGTCGTTGACCTCCGCGAATGACATCGCGAGCCCGGATCCGCCGTGCTGAATCCACATCAGCTCAAACCGGATCTCTTGCCACGTCAGCACGTTCTCGCCCGACTCGCCTTCTGGCTTCTCGAACGGCGGCAAGACAGCGGCGAGGATCTCTAGGCCGTTGTCGTCATCGGTCGAAAGAACGTCGCGTCCAAAGGGAGTTCCGTGGCAGTGACCTCCGAGCACTCTTGGCAGACGATGTCGATCGTCGTCTCGATGCCGCAGTCGACCGCGTCCATCGCGCGACTGAGCCGATGCACCTCGCCGAGATCTAGCTCGCCGAGAAACGACATCACATCGGGCTCGCCCTCGACCTCGACGATCCGCATCGCAAGCCCGAGCATCACTTGCGGGACCTGAGCGGCGGCACCGCCCTCTCGTTGCTGTCTCTTCTGCGAGGCGGCGACTTGCTCACGCTTCCGAAATGCTCGGACCTGATCCTCGCCCGTCGTCAGACGAAACGTCACGAGTTTCTCACCCGCAATCGTCTCGAAGCGGTTGCCCGCGAGAAACGTCGCGCGTGACTCGGCAGGCAGCTTCTTCATTGGCAAGTCGAGCATGTCGACCTCCCAATCGATCCACTTTTTACAATCCTCGTTCGAGCATCGCGCTCGAAACGCGTAAAGGGCGCCCGACGTCGCCACGCGTACCCCGATCATAGCGCGCACTCGGTCGCCGACCAGAGCATCGGCCCAGCGCCAGCCACCGGCCTTGTAGGGCCCGTGGTCGAGCACCTCGAGCGTGCACTCGTCGAGAAGCCGACTGAAGCCCTCTCCGGTCTGCACACGGCGCTTGTCGCGCAACCCGTCTAGGTCCTTGCCCTTGATCCCGCGAAGCCGTACGCGAAGCCCAGAGGGGCAGTCCAGCTCGATCTCTTTGCTCATTCGAATCGTCCTTGTCGGGCCCGGTGCGGGCCTCAACCAGGTTGATTCTCTCGAGGCTCACCAATTGTCTTTGCCAGGCTTGCTCACGACGTGAGCCACGCATACAGAGCGCCGCCCGCGATGCCCGCCAGAAAGCCGAGGAACAGTTGAGCGAAGAAAGCGAGCCAGCTCAACCGTACCCCGACCACTAGCGGTTGCATCGAGGTCACTAGAGAGCGTTCTTCTTGAGCAGGAACCAGTCGAGCGACAGCACGATCTGCTCCATCGCAAACTCGTCGCTGTTGTTGTCCCACGCGCCGCCGACATACGAGACCGGCCAGAGCCCAGCGAGCTGCCACCGACGCATCACCGCATTGTCCCGGTCGTACTGCACGATCGATCCGTTGCGCTTGAAGAAGGGGCTGCGCAAGCCGCCATTCGCGACCGCGTTGGCCGTGATCTGGAACCACGTGTACAGATCGACATCCTTCGTCACGGCTCGCTCGAGAGTGATGTCACTCACCGTCATGCGCCCGGGTTGCTTGTCAGGCGTGATCGCGCCGCCCTCGAAGTATTCGATCTTCGCAATCTCGGCTTTCAGCTCGCTGCAGCTCTGAAACGCAGCACTGCCCAGGCCATCGATCTCGACTCGGAATTTGAACTTCGTATGAAAGTGACGTGGTTGTCCGATGATGCTCATGCGCTGTCTTCCTATCAGCCGGCAGCGGCAGCAATCTCTTCGTCGATGGCGCGCGTGTCTTGTGCGAACGAGAGGATCAGAAACCGAGCGGGCTTCTGCGTTGCGAGACCGATACGAGCATTCACCTTGCCCGCAAACTGCTCGGACGGCGGGTTGAGCCCATCGCCGACGTCGACGAAGAATGCCTTTGCAGGGTCTTTACTGCGGAACGCGCCGAGCTTCGTCTGCACGAGCAAGAACGCTTCGATCGTGCGATCCAACTCGTCTCGCAGGGATTCGTCGTTGTTGCGCAGTCGCGCAAACTGAATCCCATCTTTGATCGAGCGCTCGATGTAGCTGACACCGCGTCGCTCTCCGATGGTCGGGAACGAGCCACTGCCCTTGAGCGTGAGCACGTCGTCGACCGCGATCGGCTGCCCGCGGAGCTTGGTGATCGGGTTGATGCGCATCGGCACGATCAGATCGCGAACGTCTTCGTCCATCACCTGATCGTTTTCGAATCCGAGCACGCCCGGCAACGTGCCGCGCTCGACACCGCCCGGGGGATCGTAGATGCCGCCGACACGATTGCTGTCCGTGCGAGCAAACATGCCTGCGACGTGCCCCGACGGCGGCACGATGATCGTATCGCTCGATCCGAATACCGACTTGTTCGGGTTGAGCACTTTCACTCGAGGCCAGTAGATTGCACCGGATTCGGTCAGCTCTCGAAGCGACGCCGTGCTGTCGACGTAGATGTTGATCCCTTCAGGGCTCAGGCCCGCGGGCGGGTCTGCAATGAAGAAGACCTCTTGCTTACGTGTCACAGACACGTACGAGAGCCCCGCGTTGTGAACCGCAGGCGTGGCTCGGTCCGGGCAGATGAGCAAGTCGACGTCGGCATTGAGATTGAACGCGAAGAATCCGAGGTGACTCGACGAGTCGCCTGCGAAGTCGACATCGGTCAGCCCAACGAGCCCATCGTCCCCGCCGACGAGCGGCCCGAATGCGACAGGCGGGCTGCCGGGGCTGTTGCTCGGCCGCTCGGCTAGCGCATCAGCCGAGGCGCCGATCACCTCGACTTGAATGTGTTCCGATCCCGAACCATCTGTCGCGTTGATCACCGTCGCGACGTAGCGAGGTGCCCAATCGACCATCGTGAGATTCGGGTAGGTCGCGACGACGTAGCCGCCATCGAGCACACGAAGATTGAACTCGCTCGGGTCGCCCGAAGTCGCTGCCGTGATCAGCACCGTCAGATCGTTCGAGTAGGTGCCGTCGTACTTCGCATCGATCGTCAGCGTCGGCACTGCGGCGCCCGAGCTGCCCGAGTGCACGAGGTTGTCGAGGCCCAACTCGTCATCTGCCGTCGAGAGCGCAGTCACCTGAACACTGCTCGAGGCGCCCGTCGTCGTCGACGCGATCTGCAACGCGCCGCCGACCACCGTCACGAGCACGCCGTCGACCGCGGCTTCGACGATCGTTTTGATCTCGGCTCCCGTCACTGCCTCGATGTCGTCGACGTCTGCCGCTTCGATGGCCACCGATACGCCCGGCGCGCCATCGACCGCGATGATCAGAGTCGCGCCATCCTCGAGCGCATACGGCCCGACGACTGTTCCTACGAGTCGGCCACTCGAGGGCGCCGCCGCTGCAGTCGACAGCTCGAGTGTTCCCCGGAGGCTCGTCTGCGAGGTCGGGATCGTGATGTCGTCATAGTGCACGACGCGAGTGAAGTACATTCGCCGCCCGCCGCCCGAGAAGTAGCCTCGAGCCGCGCTTGCCGCGATGCCGTTCGGGATGTCGCCGCCGAAGATGCGGACGAATTCTTCGAACGACGTCACGAGCGTCGAGACGCCGACCGGGCCCTTTGCAGAGATCCCGGGCATCGCGAGCACACCGCTCGCAACGTTCTGGATCGTGCGAAGCGAGGGCGGCTCTTCTTGGATCACGATCTTCGAGCTGAGTAACTGCGCGCTCATCGGCTAGCCTCCGTGCGAATCGAAAGAACTCGTGTCGCGATCAACCCGGGCACCTGCGAGCACTCGGCGATCGCGTCGTCGAGACCCTCGACCTTCTCGCCCGGCTGCAGCGTGAGCGAGCCCGGGTAGGACCGTCGCTTCTCCACGATCGACTGCACGCCGTTTGCGTTCTGCGACGCAAAGCTTTCGGTCGTGCGGCGCCAGCCATGGGCCTTCGTGTGAAAGGCGGGATGATCCAAGATCAGCACCACCGCTTGTCGTGAATCGTTCTTGAGCGTGGATGCCATTTCAGCCCTTCTTGACGGTCATGATCTCCGGTGACGTGACGATCTCGCCTCGACCGATTAGGTCGTCCCCTGGGAAGCTCGCGAGGTCTTCGTGGTCGAAGCCACGCACGACGAAGCTACCGGAAAAGGATCTGAGGTTCGACTTCTGGTCCGTGACCGGATCGAAGCCGATGCCCGCGGGATCTAGGACCATGTCGTATTTGACGAAGCCGAGATCGGGTTGCTCGGGATCGCGCTCGAGATACAGCCAGGGGTTCTTCTTGAAGAACTGCCGGACCGTCGACTGCAGAGCGAATGCCTCGAGCTTCTGATTGCTCACGCCGACCAGCATGAACACGAGATCGTCGGTCTGCGGCGCGGGCCTCACCGCGAATCCGCCGCCCGGAGCGGCAGCCGTCAACATGCCGTGTTGAGTGAAAAACTTGTTCTCGATCAGCCTCGGACCGAACAACACCACCGCCGGCAACGAAGCCACTTCGACGATGTTTTCTAGATCCGAGACGTCACCATCCCAATCGGTGTGCGTCGAGATCGAAACGTTGGTGAGCGTCTGCGAGCGGAGCGCGCGGATCAGCTCTCGCACCAAGCGGCCTAGATCCGTCATGTGCCCGAGTTGCGGTCGCTCGTAGCTGTACGCCCCGGCAAGCGTCGCGCTCTCGGCAGTCACGACTGTTCCGCTCTCGGTGAGGTTCCGGACCGTCACGTCGACCGAGCCCTCACCGTAGCCCGGGCCCGAGACTGCAAGCGGTGTCGGAGGCGCGCGCACAAAGAGCCGAGTCGACGAGACCACCGCGACATGCATGCCGGGTCGCCCGCCGAAGAGCACTTGCACCGTCGGCCAGACAGGCCCGCTCGGGCCCCCTGTCGGCTCCGGTACGGCCCACGTCTTGAAGCCGGTACCCAACACCTCGACGAGACCGAGGCCGCCCGTGTGGCCTCGTGCGGGGCTCACGCTTGTGATCGTCGGGATGCTCACGGCGCAAGCCTACGCCGAACCGAGAGCGAGCCGGAGCTTCTTGGCGATTCGTGTCGCGAGTCGGCGCCGCAGAGCTTTCGGATTCGCGAGCACTTGATCGATCACCGGCCCGATGAAGGGCCGCGCCGGAACCTTGATCACGATCACCCCTTTGCTCAACTGCCCGCCGCCGCTCGCTTTGAACTTCCACTTCTTGAAGCGACCGCCCTTGTCGCGCCCGCCGCTCTCTTTCGGCTTACCAAGCTTGCTCTTCGATAGGCCCGCCATGAGAAACCGACGCATGCGAGGCGTGACTCGGATCACGATCGTCGCGCCGAACTCGTGCACTTGAGCGATGTTCACGAGTTCCTTGCCGTCCTTGCCGCGCGCGTTACGCAGCACGCCGACGAACGCTTTGCCCGTGCTCATCGGCTTGGCGACCACCGAGCCACGCAAGCCGCCCGAGATGAGCAGAGCCTTGCTGCCCTTGAAGCCTTTCGCTTTGCGCAGAGCGAGCGTTGTCGCCGCGAGCGGAGCGAACTGTTTGCCGCCCGGCGCCTGCGACGTGATGCCCTTGACGATCTGTCGCCTGACTTGCTGCGCCTCTTGTTGGACGGCGTAGTTGATCGCGGCTTTGAGGTTGGTCGAGTCGCCTAGGATCCCCTTCGCTTTCGACCAGTCGCCCGTGAGTTGGATCTTGAACACATCAGCTCGTCGCTTGAGCGCTGACCGAGCGCTCTTGGAAGATCACGAGCAGAAGGTTTCGATCGGGCCCGAGACCAAAGCCGAGACTCTTCGCCTGCGTTGCATAGAGACCGGGCTCGGCATCGAACCTCTCGATCAGCTGTCCGCTGCGAGGGTTGTAGATCGCGATCAGCCGCGCGCCCGGCGCCTTGATCGACGGCTTGCCCGTGCTCATCTGCACGGCGCCGCACTTCTCGAGATCCGCGAAGTGGAACACGAGGCCCATCGTACTCGTCGGGCTGTTGCCTGCAGCGGCCATCTGCAACGCATCGGCCGTGTCGTCTTCGACCTGCGCCTTGAATCGCTCGACACGCTCGACTCGCCGGATCTGCCCGCGCGCACTGCCTGTCGTCGGAGCGATCATCACAGGCTCACGGAACTCGTCATCGTAGCCCGATGCGAGCGGGCCCGGGCCGTCGGGATCCGCCGCAGTCGCAGCGGTGTCGAGCAAGCCAAGCTCAACGATGAACGGGAAGACCAGACGACCTCTCGGCACGACAGCACCTCAATCCCAGTTCCATTTATCCCAGCGCTCGTGATGCCGCTCGACCTTCGTCTCGTCGCCCGGCGCCTCTCGCTTGAGAGCCGCACGCCGTCGACCATGCTCGATCGCGCGGTCGAGCTTCGTGAGACCGCTGATCGGCCGGTTGCACTTCCGACCTCGCCGACTGTTCCGCGACCGACTCATTCATCACCGCGGAGCCAGGTTCGAAGAGCCTCTGTGCACGTCGCGCAAATCTGCATCTTGGTCACGTTGTTGTCCATGCCGCGCATCACAGGCCCGCAATCGATGACCGTAACTCGAAACTGCTCGCCTAGCCCGCGCTTCTCAGGGAGCGTCGTCTCGCGCCCGCATCGGTCGCACGTGAAAACAGTGCGCTCACTCATCAGACGGCACCGAGCGTCGGCGGCCTGCGATACGAAGCGATGATGCTGTCGATCGCGCTGTCGCCGGTCCACGCGCCGACGCCTCGAGCGTCACGCGCCGGCGCGGCATACGAGATCTCTTGATCGCGAGTGCGTAGCCCCGTCACTCGACCGCGGTTGCGCGCTTCGTCTCGAGCGTCTGAATCACCGAGCGCTGCGAGATCCGCGATCACCATCATCGCGCATGCCTGAGTGATCAGAACCGGCGTCTCGCCAAGCGGATCGCTCTCGCTGAAATCGGTGTAGCCGAAGAAGCCGGTAAGCCGCGTGTTGACCGTGCCGCGCGGGAATCGACCATCCCAAACGAGCTTTGGGTTGTTCCGATCGTCGGGATTGGTCAGATCCTGAGTGAGGTGTCGGTTGTACACGCGGACCTCGGTGAGAGGCGTGTCCTCGCCGTCGATCACCATGCCGGTCAGATCGCAGATTGGAATGCCGAGCTGCAGGATGTGAGCGCCCGTGCCATCGAGCACGATCGACATCGGCTTCGGCCAGAACCACCATCCACACCAACGGTCGATCTGACGCGATGCACGGCCGATCTTCTCGAGCAGCCGTGCATCAGTCGTCTCTTCGGCAACGCCCTCGCCGCGAAGTTGATCGGCAGTCGCGTAGAGGCTCGGCACTGCGATTCACCCTCTCTCGAGCGAGTAAGCTTGCCCGCTCGGAACAACCCCGCTCTCGGGGTGCAGTCTAGTGCTTGCGCCTCTGCGAACGCCCGCTCTCAGTGCGAGCCGCGTTCTCTGCGCGGCTGCGCTCGGACACCTCGACCTTCGTCTTCTCGGACGCGCTGTGCTGCGGAGCATCCTTGGCAGAGAGCTGCGGGTCTGCCTTCACTCGGGTCGCATGCTCGCCCTTGCGGGTCGCGTGCTCTCGCTTCGCACTCTCGACGATCTCCTGGTCCTCGGGTCGGGCCGACACACGAGTGCGATCGGGATTCGTACGGTCGTGCTCGACTCGCTTGCGGGCCGCGTGCACTTCGCGGGTCTCGTCGGTGTGATGCTCGACGTCGGGCTTGTTGCGCCCGACCTGAGTCTTGTCCTGAGCCAACTGCTGCGCCCGCGCGCGCTCTTTGTGTTCCTCGTGCCGCTCGCCGCGACCTCGAAGAAAATGAGTCTCGGGCTTCTCGACGTCATCGTACTGAGTGACCTCGAGCGTCTTGGTGCGAGCAAACATCTCGGCCGGATCCTTGTCGTGCCGGCTCGCCTGCTCGCTGTCGACCTCTCGATCGTGCTCTTCGCGATCATCGGCCGTGTCGCGCCGATGAATCTTCTCGAGCGCTCGGGTCTTGTCGGCTACCGCTTTGACGCGAGCGATCTCGGTCACTCGCTCACGGCCGTTCCGCTCTTCGTCGTTCTTCGGCTCGTCGCGCGAGAGAAAGTTGCCGCTCGAAAGCGTGTTGTCGGGCCCGCTGTCAGCGCCCGAGTCGGTGCCGTCGTAGTCCGGCGCGCTCTCGGTGCCGTCGTCTTCGTGCTGATGCTTGTTCTTGTGGCTCGGGTTGTTCCGAGGCCCGTGGTAGTAGCGCTCCGCTCGGCCTTCGTCGTTCTCGTTGATCAGCTCGTCGCCGTCGGGATCCGGGTCGAGAAGCTGCCTGCGACCCGTCACGTCGGCCGAGGTCAAGTCACCCTCGCCTTCGCGGTTCGATCGTGCGCGGCCCGGCGTAGAGACACGTCGCGAGCCTTGCGCGGTAGCCGGTCGACTTGCCGACGCACGGGCGTTCGCTTCGCGATCGATCTCGCTCTGCTCGAGAGCCTCCGCCGCATCGCGCGTCATCACGTCGAAGAGCGGCGGGCTGTCGGGATCGTCGTAGTTCTGATGCAACGTCGAGAGTCGCTCGGCCAACGAGTCGTCGACCTCGTACCAACCGCGATCGACGTAGAATCGAGCGCCCTCGACCATGTAGGTCCGGACATTGAAGCCCTTGCGCTCGTTGATCGGCTTGAGTCTGACTAGCATCGCCATCGTTCGGTCCTTTCAAATAACAGAGCCGCCGAACCGTGTGGTCGGCGGCCCCTCTCGGTGCGCGCCTGAGAGCGCTACCCGAGATTCAGGAAACAGTCACGCCGACAGCTTTGACGACCGCGGTCTCTTCGATGAACTTCATGTCCATGCGCATCGTCACGACGATGATCACGCGACCGGCCTCGATGTCCTTGTCCGTCTCGATCTGGATGTTGCGCCAGATGCCGACGTTGATGTTCTTGGGATCGAGCAACAAGATGTCCGTCTCGTTGGTGCCGACGCCGAGGTTCTCGGGGAACAGCGGCACGTCGATCACCGGGATGCCCGAGTAGCCGACCGGAGCCGCACCGTCGAGAGCCTTGTCGCCCTTGTCGGTCATGCGGTTCGAGATGCTGTCGCGATAGTCGATCTCGGCATCGACCGACGTCAGGAATCGCAGGTCCTGTTTATTGCGCAGGAACGCGCTCGGCATCGCCTTGATCATGTCGCGCAGAATCGTCTTCGTGAGAGGCGTCTGCGACGCATCGACGATGTTGCTCACGGCTTGCTTGAGCACGCCGTCGAACTGCGCGAGGAACGGATCGGCAACCAGAGTCGTGTCGCCGCGCACGAGAATCTCGTCGATGTCACGCGCGATGGCTTCGCCCATCAACTGCATGATCGTCGTCTTGAGCGTCTCTTGCTCGATCGAGTCCTCGAGCACTTCGTAGGTCAGATTGACCTGCCCCTTGAAGAGCTTCGCGACGAGCGAGACCTTGCTCGTCGTCGGCTTCGCGCGCTCTGCAGCGAGCAGAGCCGTGTTCTCTTGCCCGGCGCGCAACACGCGCGTGCCGAATTTGATCTTGTTGATCTCCTGCGTGTGCGACTTCATCGGCGTGACTGTCGCAAGCTTCATCAGCTTGCCTTCGTCGATGAGGATGCGAATGAACTTCTGAGCCTGAGCCGGCAAGAGCAACCCTCCGGCCGTCAGGTCACCTAGAGCCATGTCGGCCTTCTCGAGGATCGTCTTGTTTGCTTGCACGGAAATCTCCAAAGAGCGCCCGGTCGGGTCGCCCGTCAAACGGTGATCGGTCAGGTTCGGGGTTTTAGAAGCTGCGCTCGGACGGCGCGTCGGTCGGAAGCGGCTTGTTCATGTCCATGCCCCACACTACGGGCTTGGGGGGCTTGGTGATGCCGGCCTTGTCGATGTCGACCTGTCGGCTCTCGCCGCGCGACTTCGCGAGCGAGTCGAGGCGGCTATTCTGCCCGTCGAAAACGAGCGTCATCTTCTCCATGCTCGCAGCGAGTGATGCGATCGCCGCCTGGATCGCAGTGATCTCAGCGCTCGGCTCTACGGACGGAACAGCTTCGTCGCTCTTCGAGGTCTTCGAAGGCTCGTCGCCATCGGTGTCGTCGTCTTCGTCGCCGTCGGCTGCAGCGCCCGCGTCGTTGATCACGCTGTCGATCGCCTGCTTCGCGGCGTTGAGTTGCGCCAGACGAGCCGCGCTGATCTTCCGACCAGCTTTGAAGGTCGGCGCGGCAGCTGGCGCGGGCGGCGGAGGGCCCGCGGGCGCCGCAGGCTTGGCTGCGAAGAGCCCGCCGATCGCGACCATCTGCTGCACTAGCTCGGGCGGCGGCGGCGCTCCGGGAGTCTCGACTGCGCCTTCGAGAGCCTTCGAGATGAGCGCGATCTTTTCGCTCGCACTCTTGAGCACCTGAGCCACAGTCGCCTTGAACTCTGGCGACATCTGGATCGCAGCCGCAGGCGGTGTTGCCGCGGGCGGCGCGGGCGGCGCGGGCGGCGCGGGCGGATCCGCCTTGACGACGAGGAACTTTCGCTGATTCGCAGCGCGATCGACGATTGAGACTTCGTTGACGACGATCTCCGTCAATCGAGTTGTCGCGCCTGCAGCCGGCTCTTCTTTGCGGACCCGCACTCGCTGTCGGTGTGTCATACGGTTTCAGCCCTCTTGTCGATCAACGTAACTGAGTGCGGATCCGCACCGCAATGAAACTACCCGCGCGCCGCGGGCGTCTCGGGTGTGCGGTACGCCTCGCCGCCGATTGAGAAGCCAGTGAAGCTCCCCTTTTTGACCTCGGTCCAGAGGTCGTCATCGACCACTCGGATACCGAGAATCCATGTCCCCTTCGTGATGGTCTCTGCCTCGAGCACGAAGTCGACCGGTGCAACGTAGCTCTCGAGGATCTTGAGCTTACCCGTGACGATCTCGCCGTGTTGCTTGCCGAGTGCCTGAGCCTTCTCCATGTACACGTGTGCCGCGTTGCGAACTTCGTCGTGCGAGTAGATGTCGCCTTGCGAGTCCTTGTGCTCGGGCACAAGCACGACACCGAGCACGTAGCGTTCCTCTGCAGTCTTGAGCAACTTGGTGATCCGCTTGTGCGTTGGCTCGTGCCCCGGCTTGATCTCGGGCGGCGGCTCGGGCGCGGTGTAGCCGATCACGCCCTTGCTCATGATCACGCTACTGCGGCCCGCCGCGAGCGGCTCACACGTCACGAAGAGACTGCCCGGCAACGCCTCGATGTAGAACACCGAGAGGTTCTCTTGCTTCGACAGCGCCTCGAGCATCGAGCCCACTTGCGGGATCTCGACGACCCACGATGAGCCGGACTGCTGTGCCGTCGCGATCAGCGTCGTGACGTCGCCGGCTTCGTCGCCGCCGTCGATTACGACCGTATCGGGGCCCTCTGGAATCAGAGCGAGAGCACCCGCGATCGCCGACTTGAACGTTGCCTCTGGCACTAGGCTTTCTCGCCGTCGCGACCCCACGAAGGAAGGTCCGCCTTGAAGAGACCTTCCTTGTCGTCGAACTTGGCTTTCGCCATGTCGGCGGGCCATGGCGACTTGTCGTTTGCAGTGAAACTCGTCGGTGTCGGGGGCGTCGTGCCCGGAGGCGCATACGGCGCCGCGACCGGCGCGAGCATCGGGTCACCGACGAACTGCTCGAGCTTGATCGCCTTCTGCAACATGTCGACGATGTCGCCGATCTTCCATCGCAGGTCGTACTCGGTCTCCAACTCAGTGTCCGCGATCTGAAAGACGGTCTTGATCTCGGCCATCTTGTCGGTGAGCCGCGACTTCGCGATCGCCTTTTTGAGCGCATCGCGGTCGACGATCAGCTTCTGCATCTCTTGAGCCTTGGCCATACCGGTCAACGGCTCGTTGCTCGAGAAGCCGGTTGCAGCCGGGCCCGTGCTCGCATTCGCAACCGGGGTAACCGTCGTCGTCGCGACCTGCAACAGCGGATCGTGCAACACTTTGAGCTGAATGAACGAGGTCGCTTCCCAATGAGACTTCGCGATCTCCGCGAGCACTGACTTGAGGTAGGTCGCGCGATCTGGAGTCGTGTCGCTCTTGCTCAACTCTGCCGTGATCGTCGCGAGTGCCTCTGCAGGGGTGAGTTTCAACTCTTCGGGCGCGGGCGGCGCGGGCGGCGGCGGCCCGGCAATCAGTGCGTCGAGTTTGGCATTCGTAGCGGCGATCTGCTCTGCGAAGGTCGGCATTCTGTCGGGCTCCCTTAGCCGGCAAGTAGATGCTCGTTCGAGCGACCGGCGCAACTTGTGACGCGTCTAGCTCACCCGCGATTGCCGCTCGGTTGCCAGACGTTGCGAGTGAAGTCTGGCTCCCAAGGCGTGCCGTCGAGCTTGTGTCGCAACGCTTCCGGCATCACATCGAGGATGCGCTGATGCGGCCAACCCTCTGCCCGCAACTCGCGGAACAGGGTCTCGACGATCTTGAATCGACGAACGGTCTCGGCTCGAGTGATGCGAGAGCGATCGTCGACGAACGAGGTCATGATCACGTCTTGGACCTTCGTCAGCACTCGACGAGCGAGCGACTTGTCGACGAACAACTCGATCAGTTCACCGGGCATACGAAAGCCCTACCGGGCTCGTGCACTCGCTGTCGATTTCTCGCCGCAGTCCTCGCCTACATTAGCGCAGCGTGTACACTCGAGATTCGCATTGCGTTAGTGTCCCGGATGCAGCACACTTGTCCTGAGAACCTGTGAAAGGCCCTGCCCATGAAACGCCTAGTTGCCGCTTCGCCAGACGACCTCGAAGATGAGGTGACGATCTGCACATTCACTCTCGACAAGGATGCAGACAAGGTCGTGATCGAGTACCTCGAGCCCGATCAAGCGCTGATGTTTAGCGGCATGCTCGGCACGATGGCAACGAGCGCCGGTGTCTTCAAACCGACAGACGGGCAGAAGTATTACGACGCCCTCGACAAGCTGATCGGGACGTTCTTTCGCATCGAGACCGTCGAAGACTAGTCGATCGCCCGTTTCGCGAGCTTGTAGATCTCGAGCTTCTCGTCTTCGGTGATCTCACCGTCCATGACTCGCTCGGTCGTATGCTTGCCGAGCCAGCGATGAATTTCGGTTTGGCGTTCGTCGACTCTGTTAGCCCCGTACGTGCCCGGTTTCGGGATAAACTTTTCGAATTGAGCGTGATCGTTCTGCAGTGACTTGATCCGGCCGAGAGTTGCCGCGATCTGCTCTTCCAAAATGTCGGGTTGCTTGTGCAGAATCGCCGCGACGTCCTCGAGCTTCAATGACTTGAGTTGCTCGAGACTCGTCGCGTCGAACTTCATTAGCGCATCTGCGACCTTCGGATCCGGCACGGCAAAGAGGAATCGACACGGCCTCTTTGGGAACGTCAGCCCGTTGTCGATTGCGACCGCTTTCATGTTGTTGCCTCTCCCGGTCCAGAGCGTGTTGCCAACGTGTCGATCGTCGTTCGCTGCGATCACGTCGAGCAGAAACAATCGCCGCAACGAGGGCTCTGTCTGAAGATGACGCTCGCTCGCCTGTTGCAGCTCAGAGGCGCGGATCTTTACTGTAGACGTAGCGTTACTGACGAACTGTTGAAAGCTGCCCTTTTCGCCCTTGTGCTCTCGCACGATGGTGGGCGGCACAACGGGCTTGCCTTCAAGAAGTGAATCCAACTCGAACATTGCAGCTTCGCGTTGATAGTACGAGCCCGCCTCAATGCCCGTGCGCAGACCATAGCTCTCTGTCGATATCGGCTTCCAAACACCTTGTAGAGCATGCGCATATCCGGTTGCTTTTGCGTCTCTCACCGAGAGTAGCCGCGCGCCGTTCACACCACCGCCAGGCGCGTCGTCATCGAACACGACATCGAGTGTCGGCTCCTGCATCCAAGCTGACTCAGCAGGCAACGCTGTCACCGGAGCCGGCTTCGCAGCAACCGGCGCGTCGGCTGCAGGCTTCTTGCGAGGCGCTCGAGGCTTTTTCGGTTTCGGTTCTGCGACGACAGGCGGAACAATCACCGGCTTCGCAGGCGGCGTTAGTCTCATCGGTAGACGCAGCTGAGTCGGATACGATGGGATCGGTTCAACCTCGAGCGGGCTGAACGGTGTCTCTGGTTTCGGCTCGGGCTTCGGCTCGGGCTTCGGCTCGGGCTTCGGCGCAGGCTTCGCTCTCGGCGCGCGCACCGGCTTCTCTTCCGACATCTCTGCGCCAGCAACGATCGTCGTGCGGCAGAGCCCGTGATAGGGCGGCATCGAGACACCGAGCTTGCTCAGACCGGCAGCACTCTTGCCGCCCGAGAACGAGCCCTTGTCGTCGAGCTTGCCGAGACCGCTGCGATCGATCTTCGCCAGCGTTTCTGTTCCCCCGCCCTTCGTCGGCACGAAGAGCCGCATACCGCCCGACGGATCGCGACCCTTTCGGATCCACGGATTCGCGAGCACGACGTCCTCGGGATCCTCGATGTCTTCGACCACATCGAGGATCTGTCGAGCCGATCGGATCGTGAACACCTGCCCGTCCATGAAACGGCACTGATCGGTCGTCACCTCGTCGAGCACCGCGACGACCTCGAACGTCTGGATCCCTGCATCCTCGTACGCGTAGACCTGCGACGTCGATCGCGCTCGGCCGATGTATGCGCTCGCGACGACGTTCCAATACGAGTCGGGCCGCACGATGCGGTCGGTGAAATGGTCTTTGAGGTCTCGCCCGATGACGTTGCGACCGAGGCCCTCCGAAAAGCCTCGAGCGACGATGCCGCGGGCTTCTTCACTCATCCTCTCGAGCCGCTTGCCCGCGCTGTCACGAATGAAGTTGACGTGCTGCCGTCGGATCGCGGTCTCGGCGCCCTCGTCGCGCAGCGAGAGCATCGGGGCGATCTCGATCTTCTCGCGGGCGATCACGGCCCTCTTGACGCCCTTCATCAGGATCGGGCCCTGCAACTCGAGCGTGTCGTTGACCTTCGGCAGCACGAACTTTTCGTAGTGCGCTTTGATCGAAGCTTTCGCGGCATCGATCGCCTTGTCGACAGCGTTCGGAGAAGCCTTGTTCCAATCGATGTTGAGCGCATCGAGCGCGCCTCGAACCACGTCGGCTTCCCCGCCCCGGACCGCTTTGCGTAGGGCAGCCGCGACCCGATCGCCGATCACGACGAAGCCGTCCGGGTCGAGCGGGTCGACCGCCTTGTGCACGCTCACGCCGAGCAGCTCGGTCGCGAGATCCTCGGCTGCCGCCACGCCGCGCGACCAGATGTTCATGTCTCTTTGCGCGTGATCCCGAAATTCGTCGCCAGCTCTTCGGCCGTCATGCGTATGACGATCTCGTCTTCGTCGGTCTCAGCATCGGCCGCAGCCTGCAGCTTCTTGTGTGTGGCCACCGCCTGAGCGGTCTCTTGTTTGCGGAACGCATCGCGCAACCGGATCAGGTCTTTGGCGCGCGCTAGCAACCGCCCCTTGGCAGCCGAGACGAGGCCCGGTGCTGGCGTCGGTCCCGTGGTCGTATCGGGCAACCCAGCGCCGCCTGCGCCCTCTGCCGCGGCTAGCGGGATGTTGTTGTCGAGCGACGTGTCGAGCTGCACACCTGCGATCGTCAGAGGCAACGGTTGACGGATCCAGTCGGCCGAGATGAGGGGTAGCTCTTGCGAGAGAACCTTCGTCCCGGTAAGCGCGCGCGCATCCTCTGGCGTCAGGATGCCAGCGACCGTGAGCTTGACGATCATGTCGCCCCAACTCTGCGAGTCCGAGAGGCGCGGGCCGTTGCTTTTGAATTGCCAGTGGTGGATCCCGAGCGCTGGGAGCACGTGGCGATTCATCGCGAAATCGAAGTCGTTGCGCTCGGGCCCGAACACTTGGCTTTCAGCGAAGTCGAGAGCGGCTTCGGCACTCGCGCGATTGAAGTCGCGAATGTCGCCGCGCAGCAACCGCGGCAGCCGGAAGCCCATACCGACCTTGTCCATGTTCGCGCTGTCGTAAGCGAGGAACAGGCCGTCCTTGAGTTGCGCGTCGGTCAGCGTCTTGATCTCGACGCGCATGTGCCCGGCGTTCTCGTTGCCGAGACCGATCGCGCCCGCGGTCGTCTCCGCTTCGATCACGAGGATCTTGTGAAAGTTTTTGCGGCCCTTGATCTGGACCTCGACGAAATCCTCGATGCGCTTGACCGACTCTTCGCCGAGTCGCCCGCCGCTCACGAGGATCGCCATCGGCGGGATCGCTTTGTTGTCGAAGTAAGCGAGGTTCACTTCTTCGGCGGCTCGCGAGCCGAGCACCGAGAGCAGGTTCCCGATCCATCTCGGCACGCCGTATGCGCTCGTCGTGAGCGCGTGAATCTTGAAGTGGAACACCTCGGTCGCTTCCGGGACGCCGTGTTCTGTAGCCTGCAGAAGCTCGAGCGTGTCGTATGACTTGCCCGTCCTCGAGCTGAGTATTTGAGGGTCGCCGAACTCTTTGAACCAGATCGGATGATCACCGCCCGTCTGCAGGTAGCGGCGAAACTTGCGGCGAAACGTTTCTTTGCGATGAGCAAGCGAACCGAATCGCACGAGCTGCGGCACCTCGACCGAGTGCGGCTTTTTCGAGGTCACGCGCATCGACCGCGACGGGATGTAAACGAACTGCGAGATCTCGCCGACGCCGTTGCGGATCACTTCCCAATAGCCGTTCCCGGTGACCTCGATGTCTTGGCGAGTGCGGCGCCGGAGGCTCGTGAAACTCTCTTCTGCGACGCAGTACGAGAAGAAGCTCTCGACTCGCGCGCGCTCCATTCGCATCTGTGCTCGCAGTTGATCGATCCGAGCCTCGATGTCGGCATCGGTCGGCATCAGTACTTCCGGAGCCGGCTGCACGGGCTCGCCCGGTTTCCGAGCCGGTGGGTTGTGCGCGGCCTCGTATCGCTCGATGAAGATCGCGTCGCGCACCATGTCGCGGCCCGCGGCTTCTTTGAGTTGGATCACCGGGTCGAACGTGTGTCCAAACCCGTCGATGTTCGTCATGTACGCGTCGACGTTCTGCCGTAGTGATGCCGAGTGCTCGAACAACTTGCAGAGGTGATCGGGGCTGTACGGCGGCTCGATCTGGTCTCGAGCGAACGCCGTCGAGATGCTCATGATCGTGTCGTCGGATGCCTCGCTCTGTTGCTCGGCCTTCTCGAGCCCGGCGTAGTCGCGCCCGATCTCGTACGCCTTGACCACCGTGTTGCGCGTACCGGCAACACTCTCGATGCGCTGCTCCGCGCTGATCTCGCCGTCTCGAGGGGCCATAGGTCCAGTCTTTTAGAGGTGACCTGCGAGCAACACGACCGGTGCGGTCGTGTTGACCAGAGCATTGATTCGAACGTGCGAGCACGCGTGTTCGAGAAGATAGACCTCGCCCGGGTCTACGCCACTGAGCGCCGTCGCGTAGTCGGTCCCGTTGAGCGAAATTTGAACATCCCACGATCCGTCGCCGCCGACGATCTGCAGTGTCTTGTTGCTGAGATCACGAACGACTCGCCCGGCGCCGGGACCGGTATCGCCACTCGCGGGAACTGCTAGTTGTAGAACGTGCAGACTCATCGATCCCTCAACTTGCTCTCGTAACTGCCCGCAGCGTATCTCAAGACCAACCAGATCGTCGGATAGCCGAGCCAATCGAAATGATCCTACCGACCGCGAAGCCCGTCTGCATCGAGTCGCCCTTCAGAGGCGATCTCAAGCTCAACCTCCAATACGCAGACGCCTGCATGCTCGACTCGCTTCGTCGAGGCGAGGCGCCATTCTTGGGCCATCTGCTCTATCCGAGAGTCCTCGACGACACGCGCGACGTCGATCGCGCGCAAGGCATCGCGGGGCATTGCGCGTGGCTGCTACTCGCTGAATCCGTGATCGTCTACACCGACCTCGGCATCAGCGACGGCATGCTCATCGCAGTCGGCCTTGCGTGTGATCACGACATCCCGGTGATGTATCGGACACTCGGGCGCGATTGGGCAGAGCAAGATCCCCGGCTCGGCTGCACGCCCGGCTTTCATGCCGATTGGAACAGCGGAAGGGTTGTTGGCCTTTGACTCAACGTCGGAACACCCGTGTGGCCCCGGGGCCACAAAGCAAAATGCGCCTCGAATGGGTGCCCCTCGAAGAGCTGGCGACATGGCCCGGCAACCCGAAAGAGCACGACCTCGACGGGCTCGGTGAGTCGCTCGACCGGTTCGGCTACGTCGAGCCGATCTGCTTCGACGAAGGCACGCAGCGCATCGTTGCGGGGCATGGTCGCCTCGAGAAGTTGCTTGCGAAGAAAGCCGCGGGGCAGGCGCCGCCCGATCGCATCGAGGTCTCTGCCGACGGCACGTGGTGTGTTCCCGTCGTGCGAGGCGTGAACTTCCGCAACGAGCACGAAGCCGAGGCGTACCTAGTCACCTCGAATCAGCTCGTGATCAAGGGCGGCTGGAACGATGCCGAACTCGCGGCGCTGATGTCGAAGCATACGGACGATCTACCCGGCACCGGTTGGTCGGCTGCCGAGGTCGAGAAGCTGATCGCGGATGCCGATCGCGCCAGTCGCAGCGAGATCACCGAAGACGAGGTTCCCGAGCTGCCGAAGGGCAAGCCAGTCAGCAAGCTCGGTGACATTTGGACGCTCGGCAAGCATCGGCTGATCTGCGCCGACGCCCTGACAGTGAAGCAACCCGATCGATTCGGCGCCGTGTTGGCCGATCCGCCCTACGGTATCTCTGTCGTGCAAAAGGGAGTCGTCGGTTGCATCGACGGGCCATGGCACAAAGCGAAGAAGGGCAAGTACACGCCGATCGCGGGCGATGGCAAAACGCCAGAGGTTCGCTGGCTCATCGCGCTCGGTGACGTCGTCACGATTTGGGGCGGCAACTACTTCGCGGATCAGCTGCCGCCCGCGGGCGGCTGGTTGATTTGGGACAAGCGAGCCGACACCGAGATCAAAAACAACTTCGCAGATGCAGAGCTTGCGTGGTCGAATCGGCCCGGGCCCGCGCGCATTCATCGGCAGCTCTGGAACGGCATGATTCGCGCGGGTGAATCCGAGAAGCGGCAGCACCCCACGCAGAAGCCCGTTGCTCTGATGGCTTGGTGCTTGGGATTCAGCGAGGGAACAGTTTTCGATCCGTTCGCAGGCTCGGGCTCGACTCTCATCGCAGCGGAACAGCTTGGACGCTCCTGCACCGCGATCGAGCTGTCGCCCGAATACTGCGACGTCATCGTTGAGCGATGGGAGCGTCTGACGGGCGGCAAAGCGAAGCGTACGAGCGGCCCTCGACCTCGTGTGCGGCCCGCAGCCGTCTCAACGCCGTAGTAGCCGGTCGATGCAGGCTCGGCACGTCTTGAGGCCCGCTGCAGGGCTACGCTTGCCGCACAAGATGCACGAGTGCTCGCGCTCGCGTCGGGCCTGCAGCTCGTCGCGAGCGCTCTGCTCTTCGTCGAGACATGCGTCGCACCGTATCCGATAGTCGCCGCACGATCGCCCGCAGAGGCATCGAGACTCGCGCTCGCGTCGGATGCGTTGCTCGCGTTGCCGCTCGTTCATGTACGTTCGGCACGACTCGCAGCGCCGTGTCCCCTCGACAGCGGCTTGCTTGTGGCACCGAGTGCAGAGCACTCGCGAAGGCGTATCACGTCACGAGTTGCACGCGCACTTGTCTGGAAGCTCCATGAACCACGCGACGAAGTGATCAGCGTGAGTAGGCGTTTCGTCGGGCCGACACACGAGCGCCGTTACACCATCGTCATTACCCGGGCCGTCGGGCTTGTTGTCGACGAGGTGCACGACTTGCCCTTTCTTCTCGGCCCAACGCCGAATGTCGCGCAGATCGCAAAAGTTGCATTGGGTGAGAGCACTCATTCGTCGGCCTCGACTTCCGTCAACCCGAGCACTGTCGCGAATTGAGCGCCGTCGCCATCTGCCATCACGAGATCGCCCGAGTGAACGCCTCTGTTCCAAACGCTGATGTGATCGTGCGCTCCCAACAAAAGCACCGTCACGCTACTGATCAACTTCGTACTCGGTGAGACTTGCGGCTCTGACTGCAGCACAAACGTCCGTCTCTTGAGCGCGAATGTTCGTGCCTTGTCTGACGCACTCATGCAGAAGCCTTTTTGACGCGAGCGCGCGGGCCTTGTGCAGCTACGGGCTCGTGCTCGGGCTTCGTCTTGAGAGTCGTCACTGAAGCCTTGCGCTTGCGTCGACTTGCAGCCCCGACTTCATCTTCGATCCGCTTACGACGAGCCGGCTCGACCGCCCGATCCTTGTCGCGACCCTTGACCTTGTAGCCCTTCGACTCGATCAGAGCGTCGACCGCTTCTCGCGCGCCAAGCTCGTCGATGAGTCGATACATCGACGACTTGCCAAGCCCGAGTTGCTCGCAGGCTTGCCGCATGTTTCCCGAGGTCTTGCGCAAGGCGCGCAGAATCTCGTCGAGAGCAGCCTGATCGCCACGTACCAACCGAATAGCCGACAACAACAATACTTTTCGCATGGTTTTTCGTCTCGCGCCCGGTATGCGGGCCTCTTGGGTCTCGTTTATGTGCAACTAAAATCGCCAACGCAATAGCTAGAGGGGCCTAGCTCCCACATTGCTAGAGCCACTAAAACTCTGGCGTGCCGTACAAGATTCGCATTCGAAAAACGCCAATCGCTGCGACATCTCAAACCGTGCTCGAGGTCTGTCCCCAAAGACCCGCGCCGAGACGTGGTCGAGCCCCGGCGCACATACCTGATCCGTGGTCGGATCTCGAATGGGAAATGCACCCCGCCGCTCAACAGGCCGTGAGCGAGCACCCATTTGGGATGACGCTCGAAGAGATTGGCCGTGTCATGTCGATCACACGCGAGCGAGTGCGGCAGATCGAAAACATGGCTCTGAGTAAGATCGCCGAAAACAGCGGAGGCGATGTCACGTGGCTCGGTTCTCGGACGATCGCAACGCCTGATTGTCGCAAGTGTGGCGAGGCATACGTTCGCAAGACCGGTCGCCAGACTTTGTGCGCCGTCTGCGAGAGCACTCGTCGACGCAAGCGCCCGAGTGCCGCTGCGGTCGCCTGGTTGCGAGCCGCTCAAGCGGCTGCGCCCGCGACTGCTGCGCAAGGGTGAGCGTAGTCTCGTCACACCATTAGTGTCCCGCATGAAGGGCTCGCTGTCGAGCGACTTCAGAAAGTAAGCTGTCCCACATCGGCTCACCGAGCCCGCTGCGAGGCGATTTGGCGACAGTGGCTCGCTTGACGTGGCGTCCTAGCACTAACCCCGCCTCGAGCCCGTATGCGGGCCGCTAGCGGCCTCGGTTGAGCCGGCCCGGTCGGCGGCCTCGGGTAGCTCGGTTGCGGCGGTTTGGCTGTGTGGCCCCGGGGCCACACACACCGCGTAGCCGATCAACCCGACCTCGAGAAGTTTGTCTTGCAAAATGGCTTCGATGAGCTTCGCTCGGTCGAGCTGCAGGGCTTCGCAGAGCACGTGCACGTGATGCAGCGGGGTTGCTGCGATCCCGCGCTCCATGTCGCTGATCGAGCAACTCGCGATCCCCGTGACGTCGCTCACGACTCGTAACGTGAGCGACGCACTCTCGCGCGCGTCTCGCAGGATCTGACCGCTGCAGAAGCGAGGCAGTCGCCCCCAACGCCGATCGTTGATGTTGACCCGTTTCACACGACCTCCCGATCGAAACGACCTGCGAGGCCCTTGTCTGAAAAGGGCCTCGCAGATCACGCGCACCGAAGAGACCTAGGAGGGTCCCCTGCACGGTATTCCGATCAGAGCCGCAACGCAGACATGCTCGTGCGCAAATCTCAGGCGCGGGCGCGTCGCTTGGCGAGAGGCTCTACACAAGCAAGGGCATGCCGAGCATTCGCAGGCGGCTTGAGGATCCGTTCCGAGATGGGCTCGAAGTCGCCGCCGATCGGAGGCGGCAGCATCGACTGCCTGGGAACACTCTGCTCGGCCTTCGTGCGTACTCGCGGTCGACCTCTCGGAACACAAACAGGCGAGGGAATCGACGACTGCGGCGGCAACGCGTGAGCGGCGATCGACTCGATGATCTCCAGCTCGCGCGCCTCTCGGTCGCGAAGGTTGCGCTCACCGATCTGCAGAGCCGTCACGATCTCGGGCCATCGAAGATCCGGCACGAGCGGGCTCGACGGATCTGCGAAGACGTAGCGAGCTTGTCTCGACTCGTGTTCCGAGCGCACGAGGATCGGCGCGGATCGCATGAACCACCACGATCGATTTTGCCCGAGTCGCCGCATGTCAGCGGTCGTCACGTATCCGCGCTCTCGGATCAGCAAGCACAACTTGACCGCGTTGACCTTCCACTCAGTGACCTTGCGTGGGCTCGCTACCCCTGCCGGCGTGATGATCTCGACGTCGGGCACCCAGAGCGGCGCCTTATGCTGCCACCGAGGCGCCCTCGAGACAGCGCTAGCCAAGTCGAAGCGGTCGAGCGTCACGCCCTGGATCACCATCACATCGAGCCGCGCTGCGACCTGCAGAAAGGCTCTTGAGGGCACCGGTACGAGCACCGCGTGCACCGCGGGCCCGGGCTCGTGCGAGTCGGTACCGAACGCCTGAGCCAAGACATCGACGTTCGGTCTCAGCTTGGCCTGCACGCCGCACTGCAAGCCGGTCTCGCGCGACACGATGACCAGATCCCAACCGCCGACCTCGGCATGCACGAGAAACCCTGCAGCTCGGGCTACTTTCGTGAGCAACTCGCACAGCTCTGCCTCGGAACCAAACATGCCCGTAGGCAGCTTTGCTCGCGCCATGATCAACCGGCCTCCGTTTGCTCTCGGATGTATTCGCTGCAACCGCGAGTCATGACCCGCGACCCGTAATCACGCTAACACCGGCGCGACTGCCTCTGCGGTCTAGCGACGATCGACTCGCAGGGTCAAGCCAACAAACGATCGGAGCGCGATTACGATCCGAGCGCTAGTTGATCGACGTCATGCACACCGCATACGGGACACCTACCGACGTCATCGGATCCAGTGCTTGCGGTAAATCGAACGGTTGATCACTCGCGCCGAGGTGTCGGTGCTCAGGCAGTCACGTGCTCGGCGCTGTCGGCTCGTTCTCGGATCTGCATCGAGCAAAGGTAATGCCGCCTACCAATCTCGGTCACAACTTCGCGTCCGTACTCATTCAGAGACACTCTGACCTCGACCGAGTACGCGTCGACGCTCGAGATGTACTCGCCCGCCGAGTCGTCGATGCCTGCGAGCAGAGCCGCCATACGCTCACGAGCCGCCTTCGCGGTCGAGAAGCGGTCTAGGTTCTGGCAACGCGTGCCAGGCACGACAGGGTAGAACGTCGGGCCTCTCAGCTCGGGCCGATCGATGCGAGTCGTCGACCGTACGAAGAAAGCTCTGCGATTCTTTTGCATCTCTTGATCCTGAGTGTTCGCCAGAGAGCCGGGGGTGTTCCCCCGGCCCGTCGGCAAAATCTCAAAACTGGATGTCGTCGTCTTCGACCACCGCGACAGCAACCGGCGCGACCCGCGCGACCGCTTCTGCCGGGCCCTCGAAGACATCACCATCTTCGGGATGACGTTGACCGGCTACGTAGTGCGCCGGGCACTCGTGCCATGTGTCGACCTCCGACAGAAACCAACCTGATCCGCGACAACCGCATTCGTCGGCATCTTCACGCGCAAAAGCACCGCCGCGGCAGTAGTTCTCGTAATAGTTGCTCTGTTCCGACATCTTCGACTCCGTCTCGGGGCTCTCGTGCCCACAACAAGACTCTAGCTCAAGCCTTGAAAAGCGCTAGCGGTATTTCATAACCACTCGGGACCTCTCGGGTTTCCCCCGGCTCAGGTCGCGCTCTTCTTCGCTTTCACGGCCGCTTTGAGAAACTTGGCGATCTGCGGCTCGGCCGAATGCCTCTCGAGCGTCGCGATCAGAAAATCCCAAGACTCGCAAAGCTCGCTCCAGTTCCGCTCACGACTCGAGCCCGACACGCGGGCCGCGAGTCGCTCGGCAACGAGCAGAGGGTTGTCGGCTTGCGGGCTAACCGCCGCGAAGTGCGCAGCGCTGTATCCCGCGCGGCCCTTGCGTCGCACGATGGGCCAAAACTCGATGGGTGTCATGCTTGCCTCAAAACGGGCGGGTCAGAGGCACCCGAAAAATCGCGACGAAAACGACGTCGACTAGTGAAAGAATCCAACCGGTGCCGCGCTCTCTGATGTCCACGTCTTGAGCCTAGCTCACGCTTTGAAACACGCAAGCGGTATTTCACAACCGCCCGGGATCACTCGGCTGCGCCGGATGCGAGGCGCAGAGCAAGCTCGTACGTCAAATCGCTGATGCAGTGACCCGACATCGTCTCCATGTACCCGTTTTCCTGCAAGCGGCACATCTCGACTTGCCCGCGCCCGGCTTTCAGCTCGGAGAGCAGTTTCGCGAGTCGCTTGCCGCCGAGTGCATGCGTTGCGCCTGATGAGTGCCGGATGAAAATGATCTTGCTCACACCAAGACTCTAGCGCGAGCCTTTGAAACACGCAAGCGGTATTTCAACCGAGCCCGGAGCGCTCTCGGGCCTCTGAGCGGTGCGGGCCTCGAGCGACCTCATCGACGTAGCACCCTCGAGCGGCGCGGGCGGCGCCGGGGCTCGAGAGGCCCTCTCTCAGCTCATGTCCTCTGCGGCGCGAAACCCGATGAAGGTCGGGAACCGCGGCTTGACCATCGCGCCGATCACGAAGTGCTTGTACTTGATCGTGCGACCGAGCAACTCGGCTTGCGTACGCCAGAACGTCTGTCGCTGCGCCTCGGTGAAACCCGTGCCGACCTCAAACTCGATCCCGGTCTTGCACTCACGCACGAGCAACGCGCCGAGACTGCCCGTCTGCGACTTGCCTGCTTTCGCAGACGATCGTTGCGTGCGACCGGTCGCGCTCGTCGTCGCAATGTTGCCGTTGTGCATGCGCTCCGCGAAGCCAATCACGGTCGCTTCGCCGTCGGCAAAGCGCTTGAGCTTGAGCAAGGCGCCGTCGGTCGCGGTCGAGCGCCCGTGCTTGTAGAAGGCTGCAGCGCGACGAATCATGACGCCCTCGAAGCCAAGCTCTAGCGCTTTCGCTTCGTAGGTGTCGAGCTGATCCGCGCTGCAAACCTCGGTCTGCTCGACAAGCACGATGTGAGGCCCGGCTTTCGCGACGGCGGCGGTCGCGCGGATCAACCGTTGCGTGTACGGCTCACGCTCGACGATCGGCAGAGCATCGAACACGCCGAAATACCAGCCTGCAGGCAACGCGCCCGAGCGGCTCATAAACGCACTCGTCGTCGCTTGAAACGTTGCGCCATGCACCATCAACTCACCGTCGAGACCCTCGAGTTCCGGGCGGCCCTCGAGAAACTTGCGGACCGCTTCGTTCGGGATCGGCTTGAGGCTCCGGCTCAGAGCCTTGCCGTCGCGAATCACGGTACGAATTCCGTCCAGTTTTGGCGAGGCGAGCACTGGAAATCGCAGCTGAGTCACAGACTCCAAAGTTGCTGCAAGCATCGGTCGAAACTGTTTACTGGCCACGCTGATTGTCCTTCGTTCTGCTGTAGCGGCGCGCGATTCGATTCGTCTGACAGTAGGTGACTTGCGGGAAGTCTCTCGCGATTGAGGCAGCCGACTCGCCGCGCAAAAACCGCGCGCGTATTTCTGCGGCTTGCGCATCGAGCAACTTGGACGATCCGTTAGTCTCTCCGGGGCGAGACACATGCCGTCCGCGCTCGTCGCGATCTCGCATGTTGTCTGCAGGCGAGCCTGTCAACAAGTGACCCGGGTTGCAACACGGCGGGTTGTCGCACGAGTGACGGATCAGAACACTCGGCGGCACGAATCCATTTGTCACGCCGTATGCGAACCGATGCGCCTTGTATTGCTTCCCATCGACCATCATTCGCCCGTAGCCATCGGAGTCGGGCGCACCCTTCCATGGCCAACAAGCATCCGGCCCGCCTGAGCGATCGACGTTCCGCCAAAAATCATCGACTGTGTTTCGCCGCCGCACCCCAACCGTATTCGATCGAGGCGGGCTTCGTTGCCATGTCTCAGTCGAGCTTTCGCGCGAGATTCTTGCCGAGCATCTCGGCAACGAGCGACTGCGCAAGCTCGTCGTCGGTCTCGCCCTTGACGTCGAGCACTAGCTCTTCGATGCGTAGCGAGTTGTCGACGACCCAAGCGACGTATTGCGCGACCGTGAAATCTTGCACGCCGAATGCGAGGTCCTGCATCGCCTTTACGATCTGCAACGCCGTCCCCTGCAACACGCGACCATCTCGAATCTCGATTCTCATCTTTGCCCCTGCCGGTACTTCAACCAGGATCCCGAAACCACGATCGGCAGCTCTCGCACGTGCTCGGTATTGAGCAAGTAGAATTCAACCGACAACTTGTCCTCTAGCACAATCGCCGTGCGACGGTAGAAGCTTGGGTGCCCCTCGAGCCTGTCTAGTGCCTCGAGCGTCGGGCCGTCGACCTCGTAGCACTCGCCCTCGATCGGGGTACTGCCGCCGCTCACGACGCCTGGAAACCCGCCTAGCGAAAGCATCGTGTACTCGGGTGCCGTCCGCCCGGGCCCGACGAATCGGGCCGTACGAAGCAACCGGTTGTTGCCCTGCCCTGCAAGTAATGAGCCGTACACAAACACGATGGTCACTGAAAACCTCCAACTGCGGCACGTAGCGGATCGGTGTCGAAACCCAGGCGATCGTAGGCGGCGAGGATCTGAGCGAGGTACCTCGCAGAGGGCAGGTTCTCGGATTCGAACGACGCGTCCGTCTGCAGATACACTTGCGCTCGACGCCGCCGTCCATGCTCGTCAAGCACCTCTTTCGCGATGCGCACGTATGCGCGGGGAACACCCTCGTACTGATCCAGTCGACTCATGAGGTCTCTGTCGATTCGGTAGATCAGGCCCTCTGTGCAGGCGCCTCGCACTCGTACGAGACTTGCGACACCGCCGCCCCATCTCGCACTGAATCCGCCGAATGCGATCGCGTAGTCGCTGAGAGTCGCGCGGGCCTCGATCAAGGCGCCTGGACATCGCGCCTGCATCTGCGCCGGGCTCAGGTTCGAGCCGTATGCGAAGTAGAGGGCCTCTCGAGCGCTTGTGCGGGCCGCTGTCGGCCGCTTGCCGCGGGGCTTACTCGCCATCGGCTGCCCCGTTGTCGGCCGTCTCGACGGCTGCAGCGGTCTCCGTTGCGGCAACCGCCGCCGTCGCGACGACCGCTCGCTTCGTCGCGCTCGTACCCTCGAGATGCTTCGAGAGATGGAGGCGGCACGTTTTGAACTCGTCGCCGATCAGGCCGAGCTTGATCATGAGTACGCGAAAGTCGTATTTCGCGGTATCGACGTTGAATTCGCGGCGCTTGCTCGAAGCAGCCTTCATCGTGAGCGAGCGGGCCGCGAGTGCGAGCGCAAACTGCACATACGCCTTGACCTCGCCAGCATGCAACGAGCCCGAGAAGTAGCGAAACTCAACGGTTCCGCGAAAAAAGTGAGAGTTGAGGTTGAGGCCATGGTAACGCGAGCTGTCGTAGCGGTTCGGCGAAGAGTTGCTGTAGCCGTACCAAGCATTCGACACATCGGCCATCGTGCGAACCGTGGTCGACTCGAGGCGAGCCATGAAATCGGCATCGATCGGGCGGCAGTAGCGCTCGAGTCGACTCGGCGCGATGCGCAAGGCGTGCTCGATCAAGCGCTCTTGCTTGTGCACTGTCTTGACGAGGTTGACGACGCTCTTTGCCGTAAACGTCGAGCTGTCGATGTGTACGTGAATGCCGCATGAGCTATCGACCCGCGCGCCCGCCGCACGCACTGCACGCACAATCGCCTGCAGCGTGTCGAGGTCGGCGTAGGTGAGGATCGGCGAGACAATCTCGCCGCTACGGTCGTATCCGCCTGCGAGGCTGCCATCGGGCACAACCTTCCATGTGCGACCGAGCGAGTCGGTCGCCGTCTCGCCGCCGTTGTAGTTGCCGCCGAGTACCGTGGCAATCGCCGCAGCGATCGTCGGGCGCGACGCGCCGACCGTTTCAATCTCAATCCCGAACCGAAGCGTTTTCATCGTGGTGCTCACAAACCACAGACTAGCTCCGCCTCTGAAAAGCGCTTGCGGTATTTCATAACTTGCGACAGCGCCTAGGGAAACCGGCGCTAGTGTCCCGGATACCGGCCCGGCGCTTATCTAGTCTTCCGCGGATACGCGATCCAGTCTGCCGTCTGCCGTCTGCCGTCTGCCGTCTGCCGTCTGCCGTCTGCGCCCGGCGCGCAGTCGATTCTCGAGCCGAGCCTCTTGCGCTAGTGTCCCGGATAAGCTACGGTTGAGGTGTGGAGAACATCGATCTCAAGTGGGCAGAAGCGAAGTCGACGGCAGTGCGCATCGTGTGCGCGCCCGGGCCGAAAGTTTGCTTTGAAACGGCCTATCAGCCGGACGGCTCTCGCGTCGTGCGCACAAAGAGCCACCGTGACGGCTACGTCACTGTCGCCGTGTACAAGGCAACACTCAAGAGCGGTTGAAATACCGCTTGCATCTTTCAGCGACCGAGCTAGGCTGTCTGTTGTGAGCAAGCAAATCAGAGTCAACGGGCAGTGGATGGAAGTGCGCAACACGTTCTCGGTCGGCCCGGGCGAGCCGCCACACACCTACGTGCTTCGCGGGTTGCACGTGTACGAAGTCAGCGCGGGTCGCTGGATGTCGCAGACTGCCGGGCAGTATCCAGTCGCGTGTACGGTCAAGGTCTGATGGCATGAGCACGCGGATCCGGATCCGATTCCCTCGGCCTCGGTGAAATACCACTAGCGCTTTTCAAGACCGGAGCTAGAGTCAAATCATGGCATCGCAGAAACCAATCAAGTTGACCGCCTACCGCGTCGTCGTGCTCACCGAGGCGGCTACAGCGGACGGATCGCTGACACCGAGCGGCTACCGCATGGCGGGCCCCGATGCCGCGCGATGGTGGAACGCGATCGAGCACCTCGTGAGCATCGGCTTCGCGACTCGAAACGCCAATCACGCGCGCGCAACCGAGACCGGTCGAGCATGGCTCGCCTCTCGCGAGCAGGCGTAACCAGATCCCGGCAACCGAACCGACCTCACCGATTGGAGTAAACCATGTCCACGAATAACCTCTCTCAGCTCATCGACCACTCAATCAACGAATCGATCTCGCGCGGACAGACTGTCTGGATCGATGCCGTCGACATGGCTCAGGCGGGCCGCCTCGATCCGAGCGTTGTATGCGCCGCTCTCTTCGTCGAGTGCGAAGGTGACGTCGCCGTGCACGATGCCGAGCGCCCTCATCATGAGTATTGGGGTACCGACGTCGACGGCAACGATTGGCGAGTGCACGTGTGGACGGCGGGCGCCTGAGAAATACCGCTAGCGCTTTTCAAGACCGGAGCTAGTGTTGAGTGAGGCCAGACGCAACCCCGGCCCGGAGCACACCGAATGTCTCTCTTAGAACTACTCGACAGGACCCTGCACGCGATGCGGCAACCGAGCCTCGATTGCCTCGATTGCCTGCCCGGCCATCTAACCTCGGAGCGCGATTGGCTCGTCTTCGCAGCCATGAAAGCCTACGGCAACGAGCGGCTCTGCCTCGCAGAGTGGAACGCGCCTGCCTGAGAGCTAGGCGAGTCGCGGGGCTGCCGCGACTCGCCGATGCAGGCGGTAGAACCGCCGCCGTCGGCCGAGCCCGCCGCGATGAGGGCTCACGACGAGTCGGCTCGTGATCGTGAGAGCGGTCTCGAGCGATCGCAACGTCTGGGTTGCGATCGACCTCGAGCACCGGATCGCTTTCGCGAGTTCCGTGCACGTCAGCTCACGCTGCGGCTCGGCTTGGAACACCTCGAGAGCTTCGCGGCGTTTCGCCAGCCGAAAATCAGTCGTCGTCGGCTCTGTCATGGCTCACCCTTTCCGATCAGAGCTTGCAGCTCTGCGAGTGCCGTCTTGAGACTCGCATCGCCGTCGACCTGCAGGATCCGACGGATCGCGAGCCCGCATTTTCGTCGCTCGAGATTTTCCGGATCCGATGCCGACCGCCACATTTCGGCCACCGTATCGGCGCGCACGATGCGCGCGCGTAGCTCGGTGATCGTTTGCTTGGCTTTCGTAAGCGCGGCCTGCAGCGACTCGACCCGCTCGGGCAGTGGCTCGGGCGAGCCGCGAGTGATCTGCACCGAGACCATGCACACCGGCGCGGGCTCGGCCGCGATCGCCTTCGCGTGATAGGCCGCAGTCGAGGCCCTCGTGCGTGTCGACCACGGGCCACGGCCCTCGCTTGCGGCTACGACGTCGAAGACCCGCTCCGTGCTCTCAGGCGGCTCAACCGCGGGCCCTGCAGCCCTCGAGAGGCGCGGGCGAGAGGGCACCGCTACCTGCGGCCCGGCTGGCGCGGGCTCGGCTCTTGGAGCCTGCGGTTGCACGTGACCAGGGAACAGCTCGTGTTGCTCGCCCATTAGCTGACTCGATTCGGTCGAGGGTGAATCCTCGACCATCGGTCGACTCTTGACAACACGGCCCGTATGCGGGACTGGCGACCGATGGCCCCCAAGTTTACCAATCCTGACGCCGCGCGAAAACACGCGGGGAACGTCGCGTTCAATTCGCTTCGTCGACTCACGCAGTCGCTACCGTACGACGTGCATTACCTCGACGAAGATCAACAGCTCTGCGTGTCGAAGTTCTGCAGTCGAGAGCGCGCACTCGGATTGGCCGCAGAGCTTGGCGATCGATTCCTCGGCATCACATCTCGGGTTGACTCGCGGTTCGCATACGAGGCCAGCGAGTGAGCGAACGGATCAGGATTCTCGTCTACGAGCCCGGCAAGCCCGGCGAGATGATCGAGATCGACAACGAGTTGAAAGACATGCAGCGGATCGTCGGCGGCTACATCGAGCAAGTGCATGTTCCGGTTCTCGCGCGTCATTGGCTCTTCGTGATCTGCAACGAAGAGGGTCGGTTGATCGGGCTGCAGCCGAATCGAGCCGGGCTCGTCGGAACATTCTTCGTCGTGCGAGCGCTTGGCGAAGAGTACGTTTCGCTTACCGACGACGACGAGGTGATCGCGCGCAATCTCTTCGAGCAACGAGCCGACGCGTCGTGAGTGACCTCGATGCAACGCCGGTCGAGTCGCGAGCGAGCGAGGAACTCTTTCGCATGTCGTACGACTCGAAGCTCGACCAACGGATCCGGTTTCGCGCAGACGTCGAGCTAGCTAGACGCACTCGAGCGAGCCTCGCACATGTTCCCGAGCTGCAGCCGATCGCTTGGGAAGCGATGCTGGCTCATGCGAATCGGCACGTACGATGACGGATCAATCCGCTTCGTCGACGACGTAGCTGAACAGCTTGATATGCCTGCCCGCGCGCAGTCGGTTGTTGCGCCACTTCGCAAAGCGGTTGCAGCCGTGGCCCTCTCGTTGCTGGCATCGACCGCAACGCATGCAGTAGCGCATCTCTCGCTCAAGCTCGGGCTCGTACCTGTGTCGGCTCCAGTGGTGCTCGCAAAGCAGTGTTGCGTCGGGCATGCTGGCTCCTAGTTGGGTTGCACTGCTCGCCACGTCTCGCCGTTCCGTTGCGCGTAGCACAAGACTGCATGCATCACGCACGAGGTGTCGCCCAAGCTGGCGCGCGACGCCCCGGGCTTCGCGTGTCGACCGCATGCGGCACACACCCAACATTGATCCGGCTTGCACGGCGCATTCCACTTGTCGTCGGTTGGCATTGCCAACGAGGTTGTCTCGAGCCCGCCTGTCGAGACACGGTCGTCGAGAATTTTGCGGGCGCGCGCTCTCGCGGTATCGAGCCGATCGACATGCCTCTCGAGCCACTGCTTACGCCAGCCGACGTTGCTGCGATCCTACGCGTCTCGCTGAATACAGCGAGACGCATCATGCGCGAGACAGGCGGCACCATCTACGTCGGAAAGCAAATGCGCTGGACCCGCACCAAGCTCGAACGCTATCTCAGGCTCGGTGGCTCAAAGAGCGCTGCAAGCGAAAATCCGACCGTGCACGACGAACCGAATGCAGCTGAGTTGTTCCCGCCGATCGAACCATGCAAGCGAAAGCGAGCCGAGTTGTTCCCGCCGATCAGACCGAGGACGAAGCGCGATTCGAATGGTTGATCGCGTGTAGCCCCGGGGCCACACGCTAGCGTTTCACCATGACTCGAGGTCGACCGCTCTCGCCGAACAACAGAAAGTCAGACGTGACGTCGAGCGCGATGCACATGGCTGCGAACGTTGCGAGCTGCGGCAGATTGTCGCCAGCCTCGGTCCGATAGATGGTCGCCGTGTCGCCGCCGATCGCCTCACCGAGAGCGGCTTGCGACATCCATAGCCGCTCTCGTGCTTCTCGAACACGCGCACCGAATCCGGGCGCGATGCTGTCGTCTCTTCGAGGGCTGCCCATGGGCCCGACGGTAGCCCTCGAGACGGGCTCGGGAGAAGCCCAATCTTCGGATCAGGTGTCGCTCAACTGCTCGGCTGCAATGAGGCACGCTTGCACGAGTCGCAACTTCCAATCACTCGGCGCACTCGGATCGATCGTGCTGCCGATGAAGTCGGCCACCACGAGAAGTTGCTCTGACAGGGTCGGGCTCGGGTTGAGCACCAACTCGAGCGGCCATCCTCGATTCATTCGGTTGCTGACGTCTTGTCGGCGGACGCCAAGTCGTCGCGCCCAATTCGCAGCCGTGAGCGTCTCGCCGCGCCAAGCAATGAGCCGCGACGATCGTCGGTTGTTGGCTTGCTCGATCCACGATGCCCAACGAACGTTCCCCGGCTCGTATCCGCGCTCGTTGTCGATCCGGTCGAGAGTGTGTCGGGGCGTCGGCTTCGGCCCGATGTGAGCAATGAACTCGTCGAAACCGTAACGGCCTCTCCACTGCGTAGCAACTCGGATCCCGCGGGCCCCGTAGTCGGCAAAATCCTTGTTGCCGCGATGCTCGCAGCGGGCCCTTGCGCCTTGAAGCGCAAGCCTCTCGGATCGGTAGTCGACCCGCTTGGGTTTCGCCGCGGGCTTCTCGAGCGGCTCGGTGAGATCGGGCGAGCGTCTGACGCGATGTCGCATGCCAGACCTATTGGCCTGAGCCTCTCGAGAAGCCCTGCCCGCCGCACCCTCGAGAGCGCTCTCGCAGCGCCTATCGCGCGGCTCTCAGGCACGCCAGCGGGCCGCTCTGGACCGGGCTGCTAGGTCGCTCTGCATCGAGCTTCTCGAGGGCGCCTAGAGGCTCGTAGGGCCCTGAAAAACCCCGCCTAGGTACAAGTGACACCCAAGTGTGCGAAATCATTCGGCGGTCCGTCGGTTCCGAAGACCGACGCTCTATCCAGCTGAGCTATGGGCGCAGGCCCATCTTTTCGCACACTTGGGACGTATGGTCAAATCACCTGGGGTTTTTCGTGGGGTTTTTCCGGCCCGGTTTCTTGCCAGAGATCGACCTCGGCTTGCGGGGCTCGTCTGAGCCATCCTCGAGCAACCGAGCCGAGGCTACGCGCCTCTGCTCTCGCTCGGCTTTGCGCTTGCCCTTCGCGACCTCCGAGTGCAGTCGGTCGACCTCTCTCGAGGCGTAGTGTTCGATCGTCGTCGACACGTCTTCGTGCCCGAGCAACTGCGAGACTTTCTCGATCGGCCATTCGTGCCCGTGCGTGAATGTGCCCTTGAGCAAATGAGTCGCGCACGTATGCCGGACATGCCGAAACAAGATGTGCTTGCGAATGCCAGCGAGCGTTCGGTAACCGACCCGCACTCGCCACTCTCCGTTTTCGTTCCTGTACCGCTTGTCAGCCCAACGAGCCGAGTAACCGATCGACCTCACCGAGCCATCCTTGCCAGGGAACACAACGCCAGCGATCGGCGTAGAGGGCAACGAGGCACGATACGCCCGAAGCTCTTTCACGAGCTGCGGCAGCATCGGGATTCCTCTCTGCGAGCTTTGCGTTTTGGTCGGCGCGTCGTAGCTGAACTGGATCGCAAGCTCGGGATCGTCGCTGTCGAGCCGAAGAATGTTCTCCCATCGCAGACCAACGATCTCGTCGATACGAAGCCCGGCGTAAATCCCGAACGCGTACACAGCACGATGCTCGTCTGTCATCTCGAGCAGATCGAACAAACGAACGACCTCGTCTGCATGCAAGTGAGGCTTCTGATCCGAGTCGTGACGAATCTTGATCTGTGTCGTGTTGGGAATCGGACAACGCAGCGCTGGGTTGCTCTTCAAGCCACGGCATCGATCGAAGAAGTGCGACAGACGACTGCGAACACGTTTGATCGTGCGCTCACCGCAGAATCGATCCGTTTCGACGATATCGAATCCACCACCAACCTTCGGCTCGATTCGCACGGCGCGTGTTTGCGCGACCTTCTCGAGCAGATCTTGAACGTGCTCGCGTTGAATGCTCTTCACGTTCATTCGATAAATCTTGCTCGTGCGAATGTGCCGAGCCCAAAGCGAGACCTCCTTCTGCCACATCTTCGAGTTGCCTCGACGCGTACGCGCGAGCAGCTCTTCGTTCTTCATGTACTTCTCGCCCTTGATGCAAAACATGTCGGGCGTAACGCCCTTGTTCATCACTTGCGCCGCGATGATCTTCCGATCCGCTTCGTCTTCTGTATCGAATGTGCCGAGCACTTCTCGGCCAAGTCGTGCGCGAAACCGACCGCCTCTTTTCTCGACTGAACCCGTTTGTTTTCGTGGCATCGTCAACAACCTCTTCTTGCTCGCCGCGCCGCAACGTCAGCAAAATCCTGCGCGGTCGGCTGGACATTGGCACGCCGCTCGACTTTGGCAACACGGGAGGTGTCCCCGATAGGGGCGCCCTCTGCATCATTGGCGACTAGCCCGCCTGCGAATTTCGCCAGTCTTCCCAGTAGCTTTCGAGCGAGCAGATCGGTCACGCGTTGAGCGATCCGTTCAATGTCTTCGTCGCTGAGTTTGACGTCGATCACGACCGCCCCTCTCGCTCGAGTGCCTCTCGATCAAGCTCGTCTGCGATCTCCATCTCGCCGAAGTCGTACGAGGGTCGCGGCGCGGGCTGCCACTCGCGGTCGAGCTTGAAGCGCCCGATCGCAAACCAGCCGATCGTGATGCCAGTGAAGAGAATCGGTCGACGCGTGCCGTGCTGCAGACCGAACTGCCCGCGATAGAACGCGAAGACACCGAGGCCACCGATCGCACTCATAGAGCCCCCGTGCCCGCGCACCATCGGCACTTGTCTGAAGGGCGCGCGAAGCATGCGTGACAGGGTGTTCCCTCGAGACGTGTCGCAGCCTCGCGAATGGCGACGATCTCACGCAAGATGTCCATGGCGACCGTCGGGCTCGATCGTGACCTGAGCCCTTCGAGCCTGACGGCTGCCGATTCGAGTCTCGAGCAAAACGGGCTCATCTCTTCGGGCTCTGCGGGTTTACTCGTGCGGTTCATCGTACTCTCCGCGGGCTACTGACACGCACAGACGACGCGATGCGATGTCCGGATGCACGCCTTCAACGAGAAGCCGCTCGTGATCGGCTCGAAGACGCGCCAGACCCTTACAAACTCGCTCCATGCACTCATCGCATAGACGACCCGCGAGAGCTGTTGCCGGCAAACACGCGGCGTGCCGCACATCCGTGAGTGCGCCGCACTCGTGACATTCGACATTCGTCTGGCTCATCGCGATCGTCTCCAGATCTCGGGTTGGGGTAGCGTGGGCAGCTCGTAGATCGACGGCATCGCGATGTCTAAACAACGCGAGACGATCCAAGACACCGAGCGATCCAATCGCTCGGCCTGGAACTCCAGCTCTGCAAACACGTCTGCATCGAGCGAAACGGTTCGGGGAACACCGGTGCGCTCGGGCTCGCTCTTCTCGGGTAGCGGTAGCCGGCGCCTTCGCTCGTAAGCTTTTTGTGCCGCTGAGACCTGACACCGTGGGCTGCAGTAGAGACCTTGCACCGTCCGCGGGCGGAACAGTCGCGAGCACGTCTTGCACGCGCGCTCGTCGAGCGGCTCTGCGTTGCGTCTGCGATTCAGACAGCGACGCGAGCAGTAGCGTTGCGACGACCGGTCCGGCGCAAACACGTTGAAGCAACCCAAGCGCGCGCACGAGATCTGTCCGCGCTCGATCATAGGCCAAGCTCTCGACGTGCATCTGCGTAGGCTTGATTGACGCGTGCTTGATCGTCGTGGCTGCCGCCTCGATCCGGATGCGCTACGAGTGACGCCGTAAAGTAGGCGTCCTTCAGCAACTCGGGAGAGATGCGCGTGATCTCTGGACCGATCTCGAGCACCGTTCGCCAACTGCTCTTACTCGCGGTCGCTGGTAACGCCGCGAAGCCCGTGAACACGCGGTCGATCACCTGAGTCGCGCCCGAGCGCTGCAGCGCTCGCAGCGCTTCGATCGCCATGCCGCACGCACGCAAGTTGTCACGCACTCGAGACCAGTGGTCGCAGGCGATCACCTTCGATCGATACGCTCGAGTCGCAGGTTTACCGTTCGCGGGTTGCGAGTACGCCTCGACCCAATACACAGCAACGCCCGGATCGTGCGGCTCGGTCGTCGTTCTCGGAAAGCCGTCCTTGCGGAGCGGAACATTCGTCGAGAGAACGAACTCGGTCGCACCGAGCATCTTCAAGTGTCGGACTAACCGCTCGCGACTCGCATCGAACGAAAGGCTGTAGCGAGCGGTGTTTTCGCGTCGTGTCGTGCGTGGCCAGTCAGCGGGCCAAGCGAGCGGAAACCGGTCAGCGTCGATCCTCATGTGCAGTCACCTCGCTCGCACCTTGTTCGGGTGCGAGGCGAGCATTGACCACCGCTTGAGATCGGATCCGACGTCGAGCCCGTCGCAGGTCTTCTGGCTCGGGCTCGATCATGGCCGCAGAGCGCCGCTCGAGGCTCGCAGAGCCGTCGAGCTGCCGCAGCACGCCCGCGAGTATGCCGAGCACCATGAGTAGGCACCACGCGCTTGCTAGAGCCCGGATGACGTTGCTTGCTTGGTCGCTCGACATGGCTTCGCTCATGTGACAGTGACGACCAGTAGCGTGCAAGATAGGCTCCTACGCTGCATTCAAGTTGAATGCCGGTCTCTCCCGACTGTCACCCATGTTGTTCGTCTCGCCACACGGCCCGGGTTGAATCGTGGGATAGGCTCGTTCGTGGTTTGGCCGGTCCACTCTACCGGCAACGAGCCGAACTCTCTCAACCCTATTCGGTCGAGGCGTGCTTCTTGGACGCGTCGACTACGGTTGTGCTCTCGTCGTCGTCTTCGTCGTCACTCTCGTCGTCTTTTTCGATCGAGACGTGCCCGAGCGGCTGCGCCTCCGGGGTGTTCCGCACTTGCACGCCGTCGGGCGTCTCGCGCGCCTGAACGTTGCCGTCGGTCTCGACCTTCGCGGGCGCGGTCTCGTCGTTCTCGTCTCGATCGCGCGGGTCGGCCTCGAGCTTCTCGCGCGCGTCGAGATTCTGATTGCGCTGATCGGCCTCGACCTCGCTGCGCGGCCTCTCTGAGACACGCCTATTCGAGAGCTGCACGGGCGGCAGACCCGACTCGTCGCCGACTGCCGGGACCTCGCCGACCGAGACCTGTACCGTGCCGCCTAGAACCTCACGCGGCTTCGTCGCGCTCGGTGTCGCTACCGGCCCGGCGTTCTCGACTGCCTTGTCTTTGAGCACGTTGCCCGCTCGCACGAGCGGCCGACGAGCGACCTTGCCGAGGTCCTCTGGCTCGAGGCTGTCGTGTTCCGCATACGTCGTAAGCCCCGAATCCCACTCCACTCGGCATCGTCGAGTCGTCTTGTCGACCTCGACGACCGTTCCGCATTCACGCTGAGTCGTACCGGGATCGCCGAACACGCGATCGCCTACGGCATTCACTTCGTTGACCGACCGCAGATCCTTGCTCATGGTGTCACCTCTCTCGGGAGGGTAACCGAGCGTGTAATCCCGGGGCCACACGGGGCCCTCTGATTCACCGCAAGTCGATCGCCTGCGTTGGCCAGCCGAGAACGATGCGACGGTGTTTCATGACCCACCTGACAGAGGCGCCGCGGGATCTCCCCGCGTACCATGCCGCCACATCGTCCGAGACCTTACTCACGAGGTTGCGTCGAGCCACCGATCTTGGTCACTTGATTCGAGTCGAGACCGGCGCGTCGATCGGGCCGCGCCAGTAGGGATGCACGTGGATGATCCGCCGCTCGGTCCGGCCGGTGCCGAACGCCTGTCGCTTCCAATGCCCCGCGACGAGCGTCTGCACTGCAGGTGTTCCACCGCCGTGATGCACGTAGTCGCGAATCGCATGATGCAGGTTGATCGTGATCGCCGATCGGATCTCGTGCTCGGTGTAGCCGGGCAGCTCGTCGCCGTCGCGCTGCGAGCGAGAGCGAGTCGTGATCGTGACCTTGCTCTCGCCCTCGCCTCGAGCGGCCCTCGAGAGCGGATCGCCGCTGAGATACAGACAGCACGCGATGATCAGCGAGCGAGCCATCTGATCCGAGCGTTGGTCGCTCGAGATCGTCTCGCGCAAGCCCCACCGAGTCCAACCTTCTTCGTCGCTCGAGTCGGCCGTTGCGAGATACCGAGTCGGCGTGTTGAAGCCCCACAGATTGAGGCCACCGAGAAACCCGATCATGTCGGGCGGCATTCGCTCGGACCCGGGCAGAGGCTCGTGATCGACCGCTACGAGCTTGTACCACCATCGATCGCCGCCTTGTAGCTCATCGTTCGGTCCGACTTGCTCTCGAGGGATACTCGTCACGAGCACGAGGTTGGCATCTCGCAACACGCCCTCGTCGTCGACCGTGAGCATCGGCACCGGCAACCGGATCGCGAATGCGGGCCACGGGGCTCGCACGAACTCCTCGGCATCGTCGGGCTTGATTCGTGTGGCCATCAAAGCCGCCGCCGTGCGATGTCCGAGCGTCACGACCGGAAGCCCTGCCATAGCCCATCGACCAACGATGAGCGTATTCATCATGATCGTGTGATAGGCCGCACTGGTTTCGGGATCATTCGGATCCGCGAGAGAGATCCGCGACATTCGGCAGATCTCGGTCGCGAGCCTCGTCGCCGTCGGAATCGGATCGCTCAACCATGCTTTGGAAAACAGCAAGGCACGACTCGCACTGAGCCTCGAAGCATCGAACATGTTCGCTGGCGTGCTCATTTCGTAGCCTCGAGCTGACGCGGTCGACCTCGCTTCGACGCTCTCATGATCTCGAGAGCCTTGCGCAAGCCCTTCGGGCCGCGCCCTGTCGAGCGATTGAAGTCGAATCCAGGTGTCACATGCACTCGATACTTGAGACCAGACGCGTCAATGCCATCCTGCAACGCGAGCCCGATCCACACGGCTTCTGAGTAGCCGAGCAACGAAGCCCACTTTGCAGCGGTAGCAGCCGAAACGCTGCGACGCCCCTGCTCGACATCGCACACAAACTGTCGCGACACACCGAGCTTCTTCGCGAATGTTGCGAGAGTGAAGTTGTCGGTTAGCCGAGTCGAGCGAACCATTGCGCCGAACGTGAGCGGGCCTCCCAAAAGTTCATCCATGAACTCGCCAGCCTCGCGATCGCCCGGTCTGACCTTCGTTGCTTTCTTCTTCGCAGTCATGGGTTCCTCACTTCCGATACCGGTGTTTGTCAACGCCCGTGACTCTGACAAGCCGAATCTCGCCGTCCTCGATCCGGTAGTAAGCGCGATAGGCGCCGCTCAGTCGGACCGAGCGTGTTCCCGCGAGATCTCCCGCAAGCGGCTCATCGTGGTACCCCGGGATCTTCCGCGTCTCTTCGAGACCATCGACCAAAATCGCAAGACGCCACTGCTCGAACTTTCGCGCCACTTGCTTCGGTACCGTTCGAAGATCCTTTTGCGCTTCTTTCGAGACGACTACTTCGGTCGGAGTCACAGCATTCATTGTACCCCGGATGCGTGTACAGTCAAGCGGATCACGCTGGATCGAGTCGGCCGCTCGCTCGCAGCCGCGCGATCGCCGCGGGGCTGTTCCGGCCCGCGAAAGGCTCGACCGGGAGAGCGAGCATTCGAGCGAGCACCGCCGCGTAATGTTTCATCGTGATCCGGGCCTCGAGCGCTGCATCAAGAGCGTCTTCTCGGATCATGCGGGCTCTGCCGGTCTTGCGGGCTCGCGCCTGTCGGCCCGCTGCGAGAGCAGCCCATCTCGCCGCCTCGTAGTTCGCTCGCTCGGCTCTCGCCACCTTGCGCGCTTTCGCGAGACCCGTCTTGCTCACGCTGTCCATGTCCAGAGCCTAGCAGCGCGGTTGAAAAGCGCCAGCTGTATTTCAGCGACCGCGATCCGGCGTAGGAACACCGAGCGGGCCCGACTTGGCGGGCCCGTGTGCGCTCACGCGCCGATCAGCGTCTTGATCGTCTTGAGGGCGCGCGCCTTGCCCGCCGCGCCGCTACGCTTGACCGCAAACTCGAGCGAGTCGAGAAGGGTCTCACCAAGACCGGCGCGGTAGGGGTGCGGGTGCGGCTGCAGGGCCAGGGTCGCCCGAACCGAGTCGGTCGCGAGCAAGGTCGCCAACTCGTCGGCGCGGGCCGCTGCGAGGCTCTTAGCGGCGACTCGGGCCCTCTTGCGAGCGGCGGCCTCGACGACGGTCAAGAGAGCGCGATCGTACTCGCGACCGACCTTGGCAACGCATTCGTTGCCGACCTTGAATTCGCGACCGTCTGCCGACTTGATCCGGCAAACATTCATGATCGCGGTTCCGCAATGGTCGCACGAGCTTCCCGCCTGAATCGGGCAACTCGGGTCGCCCGGGATCGCCTGATACTTCGAGACATAAAAGCCGACGTATTTGAAAGGCGCGATCCCGAGCCCGTTGCGCTCGAAAGGGTGAATCTTCTTCGTCTCGGTCGACATCTCGGTTGCGTTGCTGTCCATGTCTTGATCCTAGCTCGAGTCTTGAAAAACGCTAGCGGTATTTCGTCGGCGGTCTCGGCGCGGGTCGTCGCGGGTCGGCGCGGTCGGCGCGGTCGGCGCGGTCGGCGCGGTCGGCGCGGGTCGGCGCGGGTCGGCGGTCTCGAGCGGCGGTCTCGAGCGGCGGTCTCGGCGGTCTCGAGCGGCGGTCTCGAGCGGCGCGGGCCCCGGCTGTTCCCCGGGGCCCGGTCGGGGCTCTTCTCAGAAAGATTCGAGGTCAGCGAGGTTGTCGACCACCGAGGCTTCGTGCCCGCTCTCCCGAATCTTTTCGGCTAGCGCGTGTGCTGCCTGCAAGGTGAGGTTCTCGGTCTGGCCGTAAAAGTCGTCGCTGCGATACTCGGCCACAATCCAGGTCTTCGCGTTGCTCGTCGTTGTCATAACCAGAGCTTAGCTCGCGCGTTGAAAGACGCTAGCGGTATTTCATAACTTGCGGCAGCCGCTCGAGATTCTCGAGCGCCGATCCGTCGCGGTCTCGGTCGGCGGTCTCGAGCTTGCCCCGGCGCGGGCGGCGGTCGCAGGCGGTCTCGGCGCGGGGCTCTGACGGTCGCAGGCGCGGTCGGCGGTCTCGAGCGGCGGTCTCGAGCGGTCTCGAGCGGGGCTCTGACGGTCGCAGGCGGCGCGCGCGGGCGGCGGCGCCTCTCGGTCGGGGAACGAACAAGGGCCGCTCTAGGCGGCCCCTGCAGGTCTTCAGTAGGTGTGATCCGCGGGCTTTTCGCCCCGGCGCCAAGCCGCTTGCAAGTCCATGTAACCTACAGCGGTTACGTTGCCATCATGGCGGCCCGCCGCGCGGAGCCAGGCGCCGAAAGTGCGGCCGTTGATCTTCGAGTATCCCCAGAACGTCAGGTTGTTGCTGTCCACGTCTTGAATCTAGCTCGAGTCTTGAAAAGCGCTAGCGGTATTTCAACGGCGCCGGTCGATTGTTCGGCGCGGGCTCGGAGAGCCCCGATCGGGGCCCTGTAGGTTTCAGCCGCTCATCAGAGCCGAGAGGTCGATGTCCGCGAGATCCGGCAGTTCCTCGGCTTTCGGCGCGCGCGCCTGAATCGAGGCGCTGAGCTTGGCGATCTTCGCGTCGAGCCGCTCGACCGTCTTGAGCGAGCGCGCATCCTGAGCGGCGCCGGTGCCCTCGCACTTGAAGCAGAGCCCGTCCTTGTTCCAGTGGTAGGCGTCAATCACACCCTTGCCCGAGCACTTGCTGCAGCGCCAAGCTTCGTCGCGGTCGGTCATGAGGGCGAAGAGCGTCTGCGTCTCGTTGCGGTTCGTTTCCATAACTTCAATCTAGCTCCGGCCTTGAAAAGCGCTAGCGGTATTTCAACGGCGCCGGTCGATTGTTCCCGCGGGCCCTGTCGGCGGGCGCCGGGCGCCGGTCGTTCCCCGGCGCGGGCGGGCGGTCTCAAACCGCGGTCGCGTACTCGTTGTGCATCCAGGGGTTGCGCACATACACGGCGGTCGCGCCGATAAAGCGGGCCCAACCGACCATGATGCCGTCGGCCTCGAGGGCGTTTTCGGCGCGAAAGGTCAGGCTGCGGGTCGTGCACACGAGCATCCCGCGCTCGTTCACTACGGCTTCCGTCACGGTCCAGGTCGGCGTGTTCTTGCGATTCGTTTCCATAACTTCAATCTAGCTCCAGTCTTGAAAAGCGCTAGCGGTATTTCATAACTTGCGGCAGCCGCTCGAGAATCTCGAGCGGCGCGGGCCTCGCTCAAGCTTTGAGCGCCTTCTTCGCGAGCCGCTCGGCTTCTCGGCGCTCTGCCCCGGGTAGCAGCGAGGCGATCTCCGCCGCCGTCAAATCCTCGAGAAACACGAGGCAGGTGCCGACGCCCGGGCGACCCATCAGGATCGTCTTGCGGCCCGCGAGCTTGCCGCGGTAGTCCTTGTGCGTGTGCCGATAAATCAGAGTGAGTGCTTGCTTCGTGTCCATGTGTAGACTCTAGCTCCCGCCTTGAAAGACGCTAGCGGTATTTCACAAGTCGTCACAGCCGCTCGAGATTCTCGAGCGGCGCGGGCGGCGGCTCACAGGCTCATGTACATCGCGGTAAAGCCCTCGATGGTGCGTCGCAGGCTCTCGACGTGCACGTCTTCGCAGGTCTCGAGCGTCTTGCACACCGGCACGCCGCCGCTCTTACGCACGCGGAGCGATTCGACCGTGTAGGTGTCGCTCGGCTGCAGCGTGATCCGGATGTGCGAGACCGACTTGCCATTACGGCCAATCTTGAAGGTCAGGCTGTTTTCGCCCGCGACGAGGTTGCTCGCGCCGAGCATCGTCAAACCGCGGTTGCCGAGCTGAGACACGATGATTTTTGCGACTGCGTTGTCCATGTCTTCACTCTAGCTCCGGCCTTGAAAAGCGCTAGCGGTATTTCAACGGCGCCGGTCGATTGTTCGGCGGGCCTCGAGCGATCTCGGGGCTGCGCCGATTCGGCGGTCTCGAGCGGCGCCGATCGGCGGTCTCGAGCTGCCCCGGATCGGGCCTCTCGGGCTCTCGAGCGGCGCAGATCGGCGGCCGTGCGACTCGGGCCCCGGCGCGGGCCTCTCGGGCTCTCGGGCTGCCCCGCGGGCGGCGGTCTCACTCGTCGGGATCGATCGGCTCGTCGACGTCAGATTGATCGTAGCCGCTCAGAATCTCGGGCCTGTAGCGCGACAGCTTGCTCTGTCTGCATTTGTCGCACACCCGACAGAGCGGGATGCCTTGCGCGTCGTGTTCCCACCACGATCGGGCGCGATCGCATTGGTGCGAGTCGAGTTGCTCTCGCGTGATGCTCATGACTTGCCCTCGCTCAACAAGCCCCGGATCTCTTCGATCCGCGCTGTCAAGGCGATCCGCTTCTCCGCGAGATCCGCGTGATAAATCACGCCGTGCCCGAGAGGGCCGCGTTTCCGATTCAGAGCCGCCCTCTCGAGATTCAGGCGGTTTAGTTCGCTACTCAAAGCCACTCGCTGCGTTCGGTCCATGTGTTGATCCTAGCTCCGGCATTGAAAAGCGCTAGCGGTATTTCAACGCCAGCCGTCGCGAGCTTTGAGGGCGTCTTCCGCCGCGAAAAACTCACGCCAGCGCTTGCGCTGGGTTGCCTGCGAGAGGTTACGGGCTTCCGCGTCCATGGCTTTCGCGCGGGCGGTCTCGAATCGGTTCAGGATGTTGAGTGCGTCGTCCATGTGTAGACTCTAGCCCGGCTCTTGAAATGCGCTAGCGGTATTTCATAACTTGCGGCAGCCGCTCGAGATTCTCGAGCGGCGCGCTCCGGGCCTTTCAGCCTTGTTCGGCTGCCCACCGATCCGCCGCCGCGTTGACCCACTCATTCGCCTCGACGTCGGTCATGTCGCCACTCGCAACGAGGTCGCACATGTCGCTCTGCAGCTCGCGAAGAAGTTGCTCGTAGCGGCTGGCGATTCGGTTTGTCATCGTGTTCATACCTAGACTCTAGCGCGGGCCTTGAAAAGCGCTAGCGGTATTTCATAACTTGCGGCAGCCGCTCGAGAATCAGCCGGCAGCCGAGATCTCCGCGCGGGCCCGCTCGAGCGGATTGCGCTCGCTCGTCTTGTAGACAAGCACAGTGTAACCCTCAATCGCCGCGAACTTCCGCGCCTTCTCGAGGTCGGTCTCTGTCCCGCTCAACTTCCAGACGACCGCGACCGCGCGCTTGATCGCCGCGAGAGTCGGCGCCTCTCCGAGGTCGCGAGCACCGGCCGAGATCACCTCGACGTCATCGACGAGTTTCGCGAGCACGATCCTGAGTTTCTTCGTCTTCGTGGCCATGCTCTTAGTGTCCCGCATGCGGGCCCCGTTGTCGAGGCCCTTCGCGTCGATTTCAGACCGCCTCGGTTCGGCCGATCCCGATGTCCTTGATCCCAAAGATGTTCCGCGCGCAATCGCAGCCGACCCACATCCCGATCCGCTTGCCAAGCTTGCGGCAGTCGGCCTCGATCGGCACGAATCGACCGCTCGGAATCGACTTGCCACACGCCTCGCAGCCGTTGCTGTACGAGAAGCGGCTCACGTGCAACGCGATTCCCGTCGACCACTTGACTCGGTAAAACACCTCCATCTCAGGCACGCCCGCCGCCGTGAAACACGGTTCGCCCGTCACCGAGTGTCGGCGCTGGACCTCGCAGCGCTCGATTTCTGCAGGCGCGATCGTCGTGCTGTCGAGATCGAGATTGCACTCTTGAAACGTCTTGGTGACTTTCGGCGAGAGCCCGATCGCCGTCACAACCGGTCGCGGGCGGGCCGCGTCGAGAAGCTTACGGGCGGCGGCAACCTCGCTGCAGAGCGAAACCCAGGCGCGCAACACGCGCGGATTCGCCGTTTGCGTGCACATCTCATCAGTCAGCTCTTCTGCGAAAGCTTGGCCGTAATTCACGCACATCTCGAGCCGGAAGGGCTGCATTCTGCGCTGTTTCGACTCGAGGCCCTGATAGAAACCAACGTCGGCTTTTGCCGAGCCGCGCTTGATCCAGGCGCCTTGTGCGAGCGATTCGTTGATCACAGCGACACTCGCGAGAAACTTCTCGCGACGCTTGCCATACATCGCCACCGCGACGACGCCGACCGATTGCTTGTTGAGAGACCGTGTTGCCTTGCTGTCCATGACTTGAACCTAGCTGAGTCTTTGAAAAGCGCTAGCACTATTTCATCAATAGCTGAGATAGATGCCGAGAACGTAGGCAAAAGCACCGTCGCTGTCGTGCGAACCGAGCACACGGCCCGCCGCTTTCCAGCTGTCGGCGCGTCGGATCAAGCCGTCACGACTGAAGAATGCCCGCGAGGATCGCGAGCTGCCGCAAATCGAGAAGATCCGCGCGTGCTTAGGTCCCATGGTGTAGCCGAAGCTCTTGTAAAGAGGGCTCTTGCCCGCCGCGGCAAGCTCTGCCGAGCGAGCATTGAGCTTGGCGACGAAAGCTTCGACCGTGACTTCGAACGACTGCGTTTTCTCGTTGGTGTCCATCTGTATTTGAGACTAGCTCCGGTCTTGAAAGACGCAAGCGGTATTTCATACCTACACGAGCCCCAAAATCGGTGCGATAGGGAGCGCCTAGCCTTGCGCTAGTGTCCCGGATAGCGCACGATAAGGGTGTGAACAAGACGACGCTCAAGACCACCGCGACGAACCTCGTATCTCAGATCAACGCCGCCGACGAGGATGGCGAGGGCGCCGAGTCGACCGTGTGTCAGGCCGCCATCGTGACGCTCGCAAAGACGCTTCTCGCGATCGCGGAAACCGAATGGTCGCGGTCGCTTATCGCAGAGCTGAACTTCGGCAGCCGGCAGACGGTTATCGCGGTCGGCCGCAAGCTCAAAGCCGCCTGAGACGAGCCGGGCTCGAGGGCCGCGGGGCTCTCGAGCGGCGCGGGCTCTGTAGCCCGGCGCGGGCGGCCTCTCGGGCTCTCGAGCGGCGCGGGCAGGCTCGGGCGCGGCTCTGACAGGGTCGCGCGAGCCGCGGGCGGCAGCCGGGCTCGAGGGCGCCGGGCTCGAGGGCGCCGGGCCGCGACCGCCGGGCTCGAGGGCGCCGGGGATCCGGGCTCGAGGGCGCCGGGCTCGAGGGCGCCGGGCTCGAGGGCGCCGGGCTCGAGGGCGCCGGGCTCGAGGGCGCCGGGCTCGAGGGCGCCGGGCTCGAGGGCGCCGGGCTCGAGGGCGCCG
>Ga0190265_10000072_pt1 | contig 110682 bp, 117 predicted proteins | sample Popmic124T_FD_133135 | JGI IMG/M metagenome (GOLD analysis project Ga0190265, IMG submission 133135) | Populus adjacent soil microbial communities from riparian zone of Indian Creek, Utah, USA - 124 T | ecosystem: Environmental > Terrestrial > Soil > Riparian zone | place: USA: Utah... | reverse complement strand
CGCCTCCCATAGACCGCGAACAACTCCCCCACCGCAACCTCAAACGACACATCCCTCAACACCGGCACCCGCACCAACCCACGCACAAACCCAACCCCAACCGACTCAACACACAACAACGACGGCCTATTCCACATGGCGCTGGCTCTCCTTCGCGAGACGGTGGGGGAGGCTGGGTGGCGTTGCCCGCTCACCCTGCCTCCCCTTCACCCCTGCTCCCTTTGGAGGGCAGGTTTCCTCACTCCCGTACAGCGCTCATTGGCATGTCACGCCCGGAAGCCCAGCCAACGTAGCGCCGTCGGCCTTACCTGAATATGGCTGCCGGAGACTAATCTCCGGCAGCCATGGACACCCCCGGCGAGTGGACGTAGCCTCGTCTGGAAGTCCCGGACAAGACGACGGCAGGCACCGGGCGATGCGAGTTACGGACTGAACCCTCCCCGTGACCCTCCCCGAGTCGTCAACGAGCGCAGCTCGCCGGCGGTGGCTCCCGCCCTCCGGGAGCTACCGCCGGAGCCGGCCCAGGTCGCTGCCTACATCTCGCTCGGCGCCTCGACCCCGAGCAGGTCGAGCGAGCGGGCGATGACGCGGCGGGTGAGCTCGCAGAAGGCGAGGCGGAGGTCCTCGTCGCCGCCCTCGTCGGCGGCGCCGATGACCTTGCAGTCGCGGTAGAAGGCGGAGAAGGCCTGGGCGACCTCGGTGACGTAGACCGTCATCCGGTGCGGGGCGCGGCGGTCGGCGGTGAGGCGGACCTCCTCGGGCAGCTCGAGCAGCTTCTTGACGAGCGCGCGGGCGCTGGGGTGCAGCTGCTCGGGGCTGCCGGCCAGATCGGCGGCGAGCGCCTGCTCGGGGCGTCCCTCGCCCGCCTTGCGCAGGATGCTCGCGATCCGCGCGTGGGCGTACTGGGCGTAGTAGACCGGGTTGTCCTGGCTGTGCTGGCGCGCGAGGTCGAGATCGAGGTCGAGCGCGGTGTCGTGGCTGCGCTGGACGAGGAACCAGCGCGTGGCGTCGATGCCGATGTCTTCGATCAACTCGTCGAGCGTCACGAACTGGCCGCCGCGCTTGGACATCTGCGAGCGCTGGCCGCCCTCGAGCAGGTTGACGAGCTGCATGATCAGCGACTCGAGCCGCTCCGGATCGCCGCCGAGCGCCTCCCAGGCCACCCTGACGCGCGCTACGTAGCCGTGGTGGTCGGCGCCGAGGACGTCGATCACGTGGTCGTAGCCCCGGGCGCGCTTGGCCTCGTGGTAGGCGATGTCGGCCGCGTAGTAGGTCTTCTCGCCGTTGCCGCGGCGCGCGACGCGGTCCTTGTCGTCGCCGAAGTCGGTCGTGCGGACCCAGAGCGCGCCGTCGCTCTCGTAGACGTGCCCGCGCTCGCGCAGGCGCTCCAGCGCCGCATCCACGGCTCCCCCCTCCTGCAGCTCGCGCTCGCTCGCGAAGCGGTCCATCTCGACGCGGAAGCGCTTCAGGGTCGCCTCGACGGACTCGAGCATGATCGCCACGCCCCGCTTGGCCAGCTCGTCGTCGTCGAGCTGGGCGACGTCGCCGATCCGCGTGGCGACGTCCTTGACGTACTCGCCCTGGTAGCCGTCCTCGGGCGGCTCCTCGCCGAGCGCGCGGGCACGGATCGAGGCGGCGAAGCGCTGGACCTGGCCGCCGTAGTCGTTGACGTAGTACTCGCGCTCGACCTCGCTGCCGGCCAGCTCGAGGATCCGGCAGAGCGAGTCGCCGTAGGCCGCGTGGCGCCCGGCCGCGACGGTGATCGGCCCCGTCGGGTTCGCGCTCACGAACTCCACGTTCACCCGCTCCGGCGTCTCGCGCACCGTGCGCCCGTAGCCGTCGTCGGCCTCCAGGGCTGCCGCCGCCGCTGCCCGACACCAGGCATCCGACATGAACAGGTTCAGGAACCCCGGTCCGGCCACCTCGAACCGCACCAGCGTCCTCCCCAGCCGCTCCGCCAGCGCCCCGCCCAACCGCTCCGCGATCTCCCGCGGCGGCTGCTTCAGCGCCCCCGCAAGCATCATCGCCGCATTCGTCGAGTAGTCCCCCAGATCGGCCTGCGGCGGCCGCTCCAAGGTCGGCGCCTTCGCCGGCGCCCCACCGAGCGACTCGGCAGCGGCGATCACCGCATCACTGAGTTCCTTGACGGGGTCGGCCATCAAGCGCCGCACCCTATCCGCCACAACAGCGGCCCACCTCCCACCGGCCAGGCAACACTGGGGCTCGAAGACGCCCAGCCCGCCACCCACCGGCCAGCGCACCCGGGGGCCTGGGGGCGCGAGCCCCCAGATCTACTCAGTAGTGATACGGCTCGCGGGCGAGGATCTTGTGGGCGCGGTAGAGCTGCTCGAGGACCACGACGCGCGCGAGCTGATGCGGCAGCGTCATCGGGCCGAGCGACAGCTTCATGTCGACGTTGTCCAGGTCGAGGCCGCGTGGGCCGCCGATGACGAAGCAGAGGTTCATGCCCGATTGGCGGCGCTGCTCGAGGAACTCGCTGAAGCCCTCGGAGTCGTAGGACCTGCCGCCCGCGGCGAGCAGGACCTTGTAGGAGCGGTCGGGGATCCGCCGCGACACGTCCTCGTCCGCGCGGACCTCGATCAGCTCCAGTCGAGCGTGCCCGGCGAGCAGCTTCTTGTAGTGCTGAACGTCGTCGACGTAGGGCGGGCGGAGCCTCCCGACGGCGAGCACGAGGATTCTCATCGGGCCCTCACAGGGCTGCGATACTAGGGCCATGCCCGAGTCCGACGGAGAGCGCCACTTCGACATCCACGCCGACCCGGAGGTGATGGCCGGCCACTACGCGAACTTCGCGAACGTCAGCCACTCGGACTACGAGTTCACGATCACCTTCGCGCGGGTCGACCACGAGGTCGAGGAGGAGTCGGTCCCGGGCGTCGTGGTGTCGCGGATCAACCTCTCGCCGCGCTTCATGCGCGAGCTGATCGACGCGATGGAGGACAACTTCTCCAAGTGGCACACGCGGGAGGGCATCAAGAACCTCCCCGAGGCTCCCGACCACTAGGCCGCTTCGGGTGGCCTTCGTCCCGCCGGCCCGCCACCTGCTGCGCGCCAGGGACCTGGCGGACGCGCGCTACTCCGAGCCGCTCGGCGTGGACGACATGGCTCAGGCCGCGGGTCTCTCGCGCGCGCATTTCAGCCGCGAGTTCCGCCGAGCCTTCGGCGAGTCGCCGCACGGGTACCTGCTGACTCGGCGCCTCGAGCGGGCCGCATCCCTTCTGCGCAACACCGACCGCTCCGTGATGGACGTCTGCCTCTCGGTCGGACTGCAGAGCGTCGGCTCATTCACGACCAGCTTCACGCGCATGTTCGGCGTACCGCCGACCGCCTACCGGGCGCGGTTCCCGCCCGCCGCGACCAATGCGCGAGTCCCTGCCTGCATCGTGCGGGCATACGCCCGCCCGCAACACCGCACGTTTCGAGAAGACAGCTCCTGAGCAGCCCTCTAGCTTGAGCGGCGACCTTCCATCGACCGCAAGGAGCCTTCAGATGTTCAGGATCGCCAACGCGCAGCTGTGGGTGCACGACCAGGACGAGGCGCTCGCCTTCTACACCGAGAAGCTCGGCATGGAGGTGAAGTCCGACGCCACGCTCCCCGAGATGGGCGACTTCCGCTGGCTGACCGTCGGCCCTCCCGGGCAGGACGGCATCTCGATCGTCCTGATGGCCATCCCCGGTCCGCCCATGTTCGACACCGATACGGCCGCGAAGGTACGCGAGCTGATGGGCAAGGGCTTTGCTGGCACGGTCTTCCTGACGACCGACGACTGCCAGGCCTCCTACGAGGAGCTCAAGGCGCGCGGCGTCGAGTTCACCGAGGCTCCGGAGGAGCGCCCGTACGGGATCGACTCGGGATTCCGCGACCCCTCGGGCAACTCGTTCCGGCTGACCCAGGTCAAGGAGCTGGCGGGACTCAACGGCTAGCGAGCCACTCGTCGAAGTTAGCTCCGCCGGCGCCCGCCGCCGGGTCGCAGAGGGCGCCCTCGCGGAGCGGCTTGCCGATCGGGCCGATCATCGGGAAGCGGAACGGGACGAGCGTGCGGTCGCTGTGCTCGCGCCAGGCGGCGGCGAGCTCGGTGAGCGTGCGGATCTCGGGTCCGGCGATGTCCGGCAGGCGGCCGCCGGGGCCGTCGTGGACGGCGTCGGCGAGCCGCTTCGCGACGACCCCGGGCTCGATCGGCTGGATGCGCGCCTTTCCCGTGGGCACGATCCGCATCCGGCCGGTCGCCGCGAACAGCATCGCGAGCAGCGTGTGGAACTGCGAGGCGCGCAGCAGGCTCCAGCCGATCTGCGAGTCGGCCACGACCTGCTCTTGCGCCACCTTCGTCTTGTAGTAGCCGAGTGGCACGCGATCGCAGCCGACGATCGATATCGCCACGTGGTGGCGCACGCCGGCGTCCGCCTCGGCGGCGAGCAGCCGCTTGGAGCCCTCGACGAGCACGTCACCGGCCTTGCGCGAGGAGTCGTTGACCGCGTCCACGACCGCCTCGACGCGGTTGAGGGCCTCGGCCAGCCCGGCCCCGGTCGTGAGGTCGACCGCGTGGTGCGACGTCCCCGGCGCCAGGTCGGCTGGCGCGCTGCGGCTGAGGATCCTGACCTCGTCGCCCCGCCGCACCAGCTCGCCGACGACGAGCGCTCCCACGCTGCCCGTCCCGCCAACCACCGCTACTCGCATGTCGCCTCCTGTGCCGTCACGGTCCCGTTGCGTTGCCTTCGAACGTCACGCCGTAGCCAATTCTCTCGATTGTCGTGGGATGGGTGCCGAACAGCGTCTGGAAGAGCGCCGGCGGATCGGGGTCGCCGAGGTTGCGCGTCGCCAGGCTGCGCTCGAGCGCGATGAACGACTTCGGGTCGTCGGTGAGCTCGAGCGCGAAGGCGTCGGCGCGTGCCTCGACGTCGCGCGAGAGGACGTTGCCCGCACAGCCCACGGCGAAGGCGACGAGCGAGAAGGCCAGCACGACCGCCGGCAGCGCCGACGGCCCGGGCTGCTCACGTCCGTCGAGCGCGCCGCCGGCGAAGCGCTGCGCGAGGCGCTGGATCAGGAACGTGGCGGCCGGCGCGACGATCGCGATCCAGAGCAGGCCGCGCGGCACGTCGGAGTGCTTGACGTGGCCGAGCTCGTGGGCGACGACCGAGTCCACCTGGCCACGCGGGTAGTCGTCGATCAGGTTGTCGTAGAGCACGACCCGCTTGGTGTGCCCTAGGCCGCCGACGTAGGCGTTGATCGCGCTCGTGCGGCGGCTGGCGTCGACGCGGTAGACCTCGCCGACGTCGACGTCGGCGCGCTCGGCGAGGCGCAGCACCTCCGCACGCAGCGGACCATCGGGCAGCCGCTCGAAGTCGTTGAACAGCGGCGCGATCAGGATCGGCTGGAGGTAGAGCATCACCGTCGCCGCGGCGACCACGAAGACCGCCCCCGGCGCCCACCAGTTGCGCGGGAAGCGGCGGATCAGCGCCATCGCGAGCAGTCCGACGATCGCGGCGCCCAACGCCGAGATCGCGGTCGCCTTGCCGACGTCGGCCAGCCACGGACCGAGCGACTGGGTGGAGAGCCCGGCGTCGACCGCCCGCTCGTGACGCCAGAAGGAGAGCGGCAGCTCGACGACCGTCACGGTGACCGCGATCCCCGCCGCCACGGCGGCCGCACCCAGCAGCGGGCGGCGGTTCGTGCGCTCCAGCGCGCGCCTGACTCGGCGCGGCGGCCGCAGGGCGATCAGCGCGACCGTGACGCCCGCGAGCGCCGTGCCGGCGAGGCTGAGAATCCGCTGCAGATCGCGAAAATCGGCCGCCCGTTCGAGCTCCGCGGCACTGAAGTAGGCTGTCGGATCTACCGCAGCCGGGTCGATCAGCCCGCCGCGGGGGCGGAGAACGAGGGTCGCGGCACCCGCCGCGAGCGCCGCCACCGCAAATGCCAGCGGTAGCCGAGAGCGATGACTGCCCACCCTGCGGACAGTAACGGCGCACCCACGAGGATCGCGATCCTCTCCGACGTGCACGGCAATCTGCCGGCGTTCAAAGCCGTGTTGGAGGACGCCCGCGCCGAGCAGGTCGACGCGGTCTGGTTCCTCGGCGACCTCGTCGGCTACGGGGCCAGCCCCGACGAGTGCGTCGCCCTGGCCCTGGAGGAGTGCGACATCGTGCTCGCCGGGAACCACGACCTGGCGGTCGCGGGGGCGATCGCGCTGACCGACTTCTCACCGAGTGCCGCGGAGGCGGCGCACTGGACGCGCGCGCACGCCAGCCAGGACACGCTCGACGCGCTCGCGGCGCTCGAGCCGGCGAAGGCCGGCGAGGCGATCGGGCTCTACCACGGCAGTCCACGCGACCCGATCTGGGAGTACGTGCTCGCCCCCACGCAGGCCGAGGACTGCTTCGACGCGATGGACGAGCGCGTCAGCGCGATCGGGCACTCGCACGTGGCGCTGCGCTTCACCCGCCATGACGGCGAGCTGACCGGCGAGCAGACCCCTGCCGGGACCGAGCTCGACCTCGGCGAAGGCGAGTGGCTGGTCAATCCCGGCAGCGTCGGGCAGCCCCGTGACCGCGACCCGCGCGCCGCCTGGATGTTGATCGATGTGGAGCGCTGGACAGGAAGTTGGCGTCGCGTCGAGTACCCAATCGAGGAAGCGGCCAAGGCGATCACCGCGGTCGACCTGCCCAGGCACCTGGCCGACCGGCTATTCATCGGACAATGAGACCGACCCTCCCCCATCTCGCTCTCTGCGCGCTCGCGGCCGTGGCGCTCGCGCTGGCGGGCTGTGGCGACTCGGAGACGCCGGCGAGCGAGAAGATCCCGGCGGACCTCTCGCAGGACCTGCTCGGCGAGTTCGAGCAGATCCAGGCGCGCGTCGACGCGAACGTCTCCGGCGCCTGCGACGACATCTTCGAGGGCGTTCCGGGCGGCAACTTCGACCAGGTCGGCAGCCTCGTCGACTCGATCCCCGACAGCGTCTCGCCGGAGATCCGCTCGGCGCTGTCGGACAGCGTCGACCGGCTGCAGCAGCTGGTCAACGACCAGTGCACCGAGATCCGCGCGGGCGAGCAGGACGAGGAGACGGTCCCGGACGAGACCGTGCCCGACGAGACGGAGACGACCGAGACGGAGACCACACCGCCCGAGACCGAGACGACGCCTCCCGAGACGGAGACCACGCCTACTCCGCCAGACGAGGACCCCGGCAACGGGAACGGTCAAGGCCCTGACGGCGAGGGGCCGCCGGGACAGGACAACGGCGGCGGAATCGAGGTGCCCGAGCTGTGAGCCAGCTCCAGGAGATCGCCGGTCGCTACCGGATCGACCGCCGCCTCGGCGCCGGCGGGATGTCGACCGTCTTCCTCGCCGAGGACACGGTCCTCGAGCGCCCGGTGGCGGTCAAGCTGCTCGCCGAGCACCTCGCCGACGACGAGCCGTTCGTCGCCCGCTTCCAGCGCGAGGCGCGCGCGGCCGCACGACTCCAGCACCCGAACATCGTCCAGGTCTTCGACTCGGGGCTCGACGGGCCGTCGCACCGCCACTTCATCGTCATGGAGCTCGTCGACGGGCCGTCGTGCGCCGACCTGCTGCGCGACCAGAAGCGGCTCGAGATCGAGCAGGCTGTCGCGATCTCACGCGACGCCTGCCACGGCCTCGACTACGCCCACCGCGCCGGGGTCGTCCACCGCGACGTCAAGCCGGGCAACCTGCTGCTGTCGAAGGAAACCGGCGTCACCAAGCTCGCCGACTTCGGCATCGCCAAGGCGGCCGAGCAGACGCGGATCACCCAGGTCGGATCGGTGCTCGGCACCGCGGCCTACCTGTCGCCCGAGCAGGCCCACGGCGACGAGGCCGGCCCACGCTCGGACGTCTACTCGCTCGGCGTCTGCGCCTACCAGATGCTCACCGGCCGGCTACCGCACGAGTACGGCTCGTTGACCGAGCTGGCGCTCAAGCAGCGCGAGGAGCCGATCGACCCGGTCATCGATCTACGTCCCGAGGTCCCCCACGAGCTCGACCTCGCGATCCGCGTCGCGCTCGAGCGCGCCCCCGAGGACCGCTACACGACCGCGCTCGACTTCGCCCACGCGCTCGAGGCGGGCGAGCACGGCCACCAGACGGAGATCACCCAGATGCTCGTCGCCGGGGTCGGACACGACACCGACGCGACACGTGCGCTCGACACGACCGCCGCCACGCGCGCCCTTCGGACACGCCAGCGGCCCGCGACTCCGCCGCCGCCCGCCCCGGCGCGCGCGCAGCGCGCCGGCGAGCCGGCGGTCGATCCCCGCCGTGCCTCACGCAACCGCCACTGGGGCCGCTTCCTTGCCTTGGTCGCCGGCCTGCTCGCGATCGTCGCAGTCGGGATCGTGCTGCTGTCCTCTCAGGGCGGCAGCGAGGAGATCGCGCCGGTGATCAGGGACGACGTGCAGGATCAGGTCGACGGCCTGCGCGAGTTCCTGCAGGACAACACGCGCTAGTAGGGCGCCTCGCCCTCCATCACCCGCTGTGTGTAGTCCGCCAGGTCGCCGGCGGCGATCGCGGCGCGGATGCCGCGCATCAGCTCGGACATGAAGGTGAGGTTGTGAAGCGTGATCAGGCGCGAGGCCGTCAGCTCCTTGTTGCGCGCCAGGTAGTGCAGGTAGCCGCGCGTGTGGTCGCGACAGGCCGGGCACGGGCAGCCCTCGGCGAGCGGCTCCTTGCTCCTGGCCGACGCGCCCTTGGTCAGGTCGAGCCGCCAGCGCGACGACGGATCGGGGATCAGCGCGGTGCCGTGGCGGGCGAGGCGGGTCGGCGTCGCGCAGTCGAACGTGTCGATGCCCACGGCCGCAGCGTGCAGGATGTCGTCGACGTCGCCGATGCCGAGCAGATGGCGGGGCCGCTCGTCGGGAAGGTCGGCCAGCGTCCAGCCGACGACCTCGTGCATCTGCTCCTTCTCCTGGCCGAGCGACCCGCCGATCGCTACCCCACCGAGGTCGGCGTTCGCGACGTACGCGGTCGACTCGGCGCGCAGCTCCTCGTAGACGCCGCCCTGCACGATCCCGTAGAGCAGCTGGCCGGGAGGTGCGTGCTCGCCGTGCCAGGCGATGCAGCGGTCGAGCCAGCGGTGGGTGCGCTCCATCGCACGGAGCGTGTAGGTCCGGTCGGCGTGGAAGGGCGTGCACTCGTCGAAGGCGAGCGCGACGTCCGAGCCGAGCTTGGCCTGCACCTCCATCGAGGTCTCCGGCCCCATGAAACGGTCCGAGCCATCTACGTAGGACTGGAAGCGCACCCCGTCCTCGGAGATCTCGTGGACCATGCTCTTGCGCCCGTCGCGGCGACCCTTGATCTCGTCCGAGACGCTGCCGTGCCCCATCGAGAACACCTGGAAGCCGCCCGAGTCGGTGATGATCGGCCCGTCCCAGCCCATGAACTCGTGCAGGCCGCCCATCTCGGCGACGTAGTCCTCGCCCGGCGTGATGAAGAGGTGGAAGGTGTTGCCGAGCACCATGTCGTAGCCAAGCGCGGAGACCTCGCCCGGCTGGAGGCCGCGGACCGAGGCGTTGGAGGCGAGCGGGACGAAGGCGGGCGTTGCGACGTCGCCGTGGGGCGTGCTCAGGACACCGGCTCGCGCCGCGCCGTCGCGGGCGTCGATCTTGAAGGGCGACGACACGACCGGCAGCCTACGGAACTGAGCGGGTCGTCCTCAGACCTGTACTAGACGTAAGCCACCGACACCGTCGACTGGCTCGAAGTCGTCGTCTTGGGCGACTACGGGCAGGTCGTGGGCGAGGGCGGTCGCCGCGATCCAGAGGTCGTTGACGTTCAGGCGTCGGTCGGCCTCGGCGAGATGGATGCGGAGCAGCGCCCACGCTGCGGCGACGGTGTTGTCGATCGGCAGCGTCTCGACGTCGGCGATCGCCTCCAGGGTGGCCAGGCGGCGTGCGCGGGTGTCGACGTCCTTGGCGGCCAGCACGCCGATGTGCAGCTCGGCGACCGTGATCGGCGAGATCGCCCCCTCGTCGGGTAACGCTGCCTCGTCGAGCGCCCGCCCGGACCCGTTCGCGATGAAGACGCTGGTGTCGAGCAGGCCGCGCTCCACCGGTGGCGTCACGGGAGCGGCCCGAGGTCGTCCGTGGTCTCACCGGCGAGACGGTTGAGGTCGCCTCGCAAACCGGGATCCGCCTGCTTGGCCGCGAGACGGCGGACCAACTCGGCTCGCGACAGCCAGCGGCGGCGAGGCTGCTCGAACGGGACGAGCGATGCGACCGGATCGCCGCGCTTGGTGATCACGATCTGCTCCCCGGCGTCAACCCGGCGGAGCAGGTCAGCCGTGTTGTTGCGCAGCTCGCGAGAGGCGACTCGACTAGCCATGCGACAACCGTAGCATTTTTGTAGGACTAGATCGGCTCGACCGTAAATAGGGTGGTGTCATGGCGGAGCAGGTTCCGGCGGTGAGCGACGTGCTCGACGCGATCGAGCGGCGGCGCTGGGAACGGCTGGAGGGGCTGCTCGCCCCCGACGTTCACTGGACGACCGCCATCGAGGAGCATCTCCACGGGCCGCGCGAGGTGATCGCCCAGCTGTCCCACGATCCCCCGCCGGCACCACCGGCCTACCACGAGCTGCGCGACGGACTTATCGTCCGGTGGATAGACATTCCGGGCTAGCCGCGAGATGCGGTTGCGTTCGGTCAACTAAGGGAAAGGGTGTTCTCGTGAGCTTGGAGGCGCACATTGGCTGAGCGCGGGGCGACGCCCAAGGTCGCACCGCTGCGCCGCAAGGCGCTGAAGGCCGTCGAGGCGCTGTTCACGCCGCTGCTGCCCGACGACTACCTCGAGCTGATCAACCCGCTCTGGTCGACGCGCGAGCTGCGCGGGCGCATCGAGCGGATCCAGCCGGAGACCGGTGACGCGGTGACGGTGACGATCCGTCCCGGGCACGAGTGGGACCGCCACCAACCCGGCCAGTACCTGCGGGTCGGCGTCGTCGTCGACGGCAAGCACCACTGGCGCGCCTACTCGCTGACCTCGGACCCCAACCGCTCCGATGGCTGGATCTCGATCACGCCGAAGCGCTACGAGCCGGGCGTCGTCTCGCCCTACCTCACCCGCCACGCGCGACCCGGCGAGATCGTCCGGCTCGGCGGCGTCGAGGGGACCTTCGTCCTGCCCGATCCGCTGCCGTCGAAGATGCTCTTCGTCAGCGCCGGCAGCGGGATCACGCCGATCATGAGCATGCTGCGCAGCCTCGATCACCGCGACGCTCTCGGCGACGCGCTGCTGGTCCACTCCGCGCGCACCCCCGGCGAGGTGATCTTCCGCGACCGCCTCCACCGGATGGACGCGCGCAACCAGGGCTTCCGGCTGATCGAGCGCCACACGAGCGAGCAGGGTCGCATCTCGCCGGCCGACCTCGACGAGCTCTGTCCAGACTGGCGCGAGCGCGAGGCCTTCGTCTGCGGACCGCGCGAGATGATCGACGCGATGTGCGAGCGCTGGGACGCCGAGGGCATCTCCGGCCGGCTGCACATGGAGCGCTTCCAGCCGATCATCGGGAGCCAGGTCGAGGCGGGCGAGGGCGGCACGATCCGCTTCCTGCACAGCAACAAGGTGGTCGAGTGCGACGGCTCCACCCCGATCCTCGTCGCCGGCGAGGAGGCGGGCATCGAGATGCCGTTCGGGTGCCGGATGGGCATCTGCCATACCTGCACCGGGCGCCTATGCTCGGGCGAGCTGCGCGACCTCCGTACCGGCGAGGTCAGCAGCCGTGAGGGCGAGATGGTCAGAACCTGCGTGAACGCCCCTCAGGGGCCAGTCGATATCGCGCTCTGAACGAGGAGAGAGAGGACCACATGGCGACGATGGAGGCCGAGAGGCCACAGGACTTCGACTTCGAGAGCCCGCTCGCGCGGCTGAGCGACGAGGAGATCGAGCAGCTCGGCAAGGAGTTCGACGCGATCCACGACGAGGTGTTCGCCGAGCTCGGCGATCGCGACCGCCGCTACATCCAGTCGATGATCGAGATGCAGCGTCGCCTCGCCGTGATGGGGCGCATCCTGCTCTGGGCCGGGAAGTACCGCCCCGCTCAGGTGGCCGGGACCGCCGCGCTCTCGCTGGCCAAGATCCTCGAGAACATGGAGATCGGCCACAACGTCATGCACGGCCAGTGGGACTGGATGAACGACCCCCACATCCACTCGTCGAGCTGGGACTGGGACACCGCGTCGACGCCCGAGGCGTGGAAGCACTCCCACAACTACGTCCACCACACCTACACGAACATCCTCGGCAAGGACCGCGATCTCGGCTACGAGATCATGCGCATCGACCCGGACCAGAAGTGGAACCCGGTCTACCTCGCGCAGCCGGTCTACAACATCGTCCTCGCGGCGTTCTTCGAGTGGGGCGTCGCCCTCCACGACCTCGACTTCGAGGCGATCCGCAAGGGCGAGAAGTCGAAGAAGCAGCTCAAGCACGAGCTGAAGGGGATGTGGGGCAAGGCGCGCAGCCAGATCGTCAAGGACTACATCGCCTATCCGGCGCTCAGCGGGCGCAACTGGAAGCGCACGCTGGCGGGCAACTTCACCTCGAACATGGTCCGCAACTTCTGGTCCTACGCGATCATCTTCTGCGGCCACTTCCCCGACCAGGCGTACACGTTCAAGCCCGAGGAGGTCGAGAACGAGACGCGCGGCGGGTGGTACGTGCGCCAGCTGCTGGGCGCCGCGAACATCGAGGGCAGCCCGCTGTTCCACGTGATCAGCGGCAACCTCGGCTACCAGGTCGAGCACCACCTCTTCCCGGACATGCCGAGCTCGCGGTACGCGGAGATCGCCCCGAAGGTCAAGGACATCTGCCTGCGCTACGGCCTGCCCTACAACACGGGCCCGTTCAGCCAGCAGCTCGGGATGGTGCAGCGGACGATCCTGCGGCTGGCCTTCCCGGGCGGGAGGAAGCGCCCCAAGCCCGGGCCGTACCGCGGCGAGTCGGTCGGCTAGCCGCTAGCTGGCGATCAGGCTCTCGCCGGTCATCGCGGCCGGCTGGTCCTCGCCGAGCAGCTCGAGGACCGTCGGCGCGACGTCGGCGAGGATGCCGCCGTCGCGCAGCGCCGACACGGCGGCGGTGACGATCAGCGGGACGGGGTTGAGCGAGTGGGCGGTGTTCGGGCTTCCGTCGGGCTCGAGCATGTTGTCGGCGTTGCCGTGGTCGGCGGTGACGATGCAGGCGCCGCCGCTGGCGTGAACCGCCTCGACGACGCGGGCCAGCTGACCGTCGACGGTCTCGATCGCCTCGACGGCCGCGGGGATGACGCCCGTGTGACCGACCATGTCGGGGTTGGCGAAGTTGATGATCCCGAAGCTGAAGCCGCCGGCCTGCCACTGCTCCACGAAGGCGTCGGCGGCGGCCTCGGCGCTCATCTCGGGCTTGTGGTCGTAGGTCGGCACGTCGCGTGGCGAGTCGACCAGGCGGCGCTCCTCGCCCGCGTACTCGCTCTCCTCGCCGCCGTTGAAGAAGTAGGTGACGTGCGGGTACTTCTCGGTCTCCGCGACGTGCAGCTGGCGCTTGCCACGCTCGGCGAGCACCGACGCCAGCGTGGCGCGCGGCCGCTCGGGCGGGAAGGCGACCGGGTAGGCCCACTCCTCCTGGTACTCGGTGAGCGTCGTGTAGTCGACGCGGGGCGCGTCGACGCGGTCGAACTCCGCGAAGCCGCTCTCGGCGAGCGCGCGGGTGAGCTGGCGGGCGCGATCGGGACGGAAGTTGAAGAAGACCACGGCGTCGCCGTCACGGATCCGCCCCTCGTCGCCGACGAGCGTCGGCCGGACGAACTCGTCGGTCTCGCCGCGCTCGTAAGCGGCGCGAACGGCCGCCTCGCCGGAAGCGGCACGCGGGGTCGTCTCGCTGCCGGAGAAGTCGTCGGGATCGCCGCCGAGCGGCGCCGGCCTGCCGTGGACGAGCGCGTCGTAGGCGAGCCTGGTGCGATCCCAGCGGCGGTCGCGGTCCATCGCGTAGTAGCGGCCGCTGACCGTGGCGATGCGCCCGCCGTGCTCGCGCAGCCAGCCCTCGGCCGTCGCGACATGACCGGCACCCGAGTCGGGCAGCGTGTCGCGGCCGTCGGTGAAGGCGTGCAGCACGACGTCCGGCACGCCGTGGTCGGCAGCCAGCTCGATCAGCGCGCGCAGGTGGCCCATGCTCGCATGCACGCCACCGTCGGAGACGAGCCCGAGCAGGTGGACGCGGCCCGACTTGCGCGCCGCGGCGAAGGCGTCGCGCAGCGCCGGGTTCTCGGCGAGCTCGCCGTCCTCGACCGCGTCGTCGATCCGCGTCAGGTCCTGGCGGACGATCTGCCCGGCGCCGAGGTTGAGGTGGCCGACCTCCGAGTTGCCCATCTGGCCGTCAGGCAGGCCGACGGCGCGGCCGCAGGCGGTGAGCTGCGTGTGGGGGTGCGTCGCCCAGAGCTCGTCGAAGACCGGGGTGTCGGCGAGCGACACGGCGTTGCCAGGACCGTCCGGCGCGAGCCCCCAGCCGTCGAGGATCACGAGGCAGACGGCCGGCGCCGGGGGCGCCCCGGGTCCGGGCGCGAGGCTCACTCGGCGGCGGCCACTATCCGCGCGAAGCTGTCGGGATCGAGGCTGGCTCCCCCGACGAGCGCGCCGTCGACGTCAGCCTGCTCCAGGATCTCGGCGGCGTTCTCCGGCTTGACGCTGCCACCGTAGATGACGCGCACCCGCTCAGCCGCCTCCTTCGAGCGGTCGGCGACGAGCGCCCGGACGAACGAGATCGCCTCCTGCGCCTGGTCGGGCGTCGCGACCTTGCCGGTGCCGATCGCCCAGATCGGCTCGTAGGCGATCACGACGTCAGCGATCCGGTCGACGGGGACGTCCTCGAGCCCCTCCTGTACCTGGTGGCGCAGCTTGCGCTCCATGTCACCGGCCTCGCGCTCCTCCTCCGTCTCGCCGACGCAGAGGATCGGCTGCAGGCCGGCAGCCAGCGCGGCGGTGACCTTCTCCGTCAGCGCGCGGTCGGTCTCGCCGAACAGCTGGCGGCGCTCGGAGTGACCGAGCACGACCGCGTCGACGCCGATCTCGGTGAGCATCGGCGCCGAGACCTCGCCCGTGAAGGAGCCCGTCTCGGCCTGGTGCATGCTCTGCGCGGCGACGATCACGCCGGAGCCGGCGAGTGCCCTGACCACGGTGTCGAGCGAGGTGTAGGGGACACATAGGCCGACGTCGGGCCGGCGCCGGGCGGAGTCGGGCAGCAGCGTGAGCAGCCGCTCGCAGTACTCCGTGGCCTGAGCACGTGTCCCCCAGAGCTTCCAGTTTCCAGCGATGTAGGGCGTGCGCTCAGGCATCTCGTAGGGCCTCCACTCCGGGAAGGGCCTTGCCCTCCAGCAGCTCGAGGGCGGCTCCCCCACCCGTTGACATGTGTGTGACGCGGGCGGCGAGCCCGAACGAGGCGAGCGCCGCGGCGGAGTCGCCACCGCCGACGACCGTCGTCCCAGGCGCGTCGGCGACCGCCTCGGCGACGGCGCGCGTGCCACCCGCGAAAGGCGCCAGCTCGAATGCCCCCATCGGCCCGTTCCAGAAGACGGTCCCGGCCTGGGCCACCTCGCGCGCATAGGCGGCCGCCGTCTGCGGACCGACGTCCAGGCCCATCCAGCCGTCGGGCACCTCGGTGGCCTCCAGCTCGCGGCGCTCGGCGTCGGCGGCGAAGCGGTCGCCGAGCACGAGGTCGACCGGCAGCAGCAGCCGGCAGCTCGATCCCTCGGCCTTCGCGAGCGCCTTGCGCGCGAGCTCGATGCCCTCCTCCTCGACGAGCGAGTCGCCGGTCGGCTTGCCCTGGGCGCGGAAGAAGCTGAAGCACATCGCCCCGCCGATCAGGATCGTGTCGGCGGTCTCGAGGAAGCGGTCGATCAGCGCGACCTTGTCCGAGACCTTCGCGCCACCGAGCACGACGCAGAGCGGCCGCTCGGGGCTCTCCACGATCCCGGTCAGCGTGTTCACCTCGCGCTCGAGCAGCAGGCCGGCGACCGCCGGCAGCAGCTCCGCGACGCCGGCGGTCGTCGCGTGCGCACGGTGGGCGGCACCGAAGGCGTCGTTCACGTAGTGGTCGGCGTAGGAGGCGAGCTGCCGTGCCAGCTCCGGATCGTTCGCCTTCTCCCCGGGCTCCCAGCGCGTGTTCTCGAGCACCAGCACAGAGCCCGGCTCGAGCGAGTCGACCGCGGCCTCGACCTCGTCCCCCACCACGGCGCTCGCCTGCGCCACCGGCGCGTCGATCAGCTCGCGCAGCCGGTCGGAGGCGGGCTTCAGCGACGTCTCGCGCTCACGGTCCTTCGGTCGCCCGAGGTGCGAGCAGAGGATCAGCCGCGCTCCCTTGCCGAGCAGCAGCTCGATCGTCGGCAGCGCGGCGCGGATCCGCACGTCGTCGGTGACCCGACCGTCCTCCAGGGGGACGTTGAAGTCCACGCGCACGAGCACACGCTCGCCACCCTGGAGGTCCAGGTCGCGGACGGTCCGCTTTCCGAGCATCTACGCGGTGACGGGCGCGCCCGTCAGGACGCGCTGCGCGAGGTCGACGACACGGTTGGAGTAGCCCCACTCGTTGTCGTACCACGCGATCACCTTGACCAGGCCGCCGGTGACCATCGTCAGCTTCGAGTCGAAGATCGACGAGTACGGCGACTTGACGATGTCGGTCGAGACGATCGGATCCTCGGTGTACTGGAGGATGCCCTTCAGCGCACCGCTGTCCGCCTTCGCCTCGATCGCCGCGTTGATCTCCTCGGCAGTCACCTCACGCGACGGCTTGAAGACGAGGTCGACGACAGACCCGGTCGGCACGGGGGCGCGCACGGCGATGCCGTTGAGCTTGCCCGCGAGCTCGGGGATCACGAGGCCGATCGCCTTCGCGGCGCCGGTGGAGGTCGGGATCAGGTTGATCGCCGCCGAGCGGGCCCGGCGCGGGTCGCTGTGTGGCGCGTCGAGCAGGCGCTGGTCCGAGGTGTAGGCGTGGATGGTCGTCATCACGCCGCCCTCGATGCCGAACTCGTCATGCAGGATGCGAGCGAACGGGCCGAGGCAGTTGGTCGTGCACGAGGCGTTCGAGATCACGTCGTGCGAGCTCGCGTCGTAGGACTCGTCGTTGACGCCCAGGACGAGCGTCACGTCCGGCTCGGTCGCCGGCGCAGAGATGATCACCTTCTTGGCGCCCGCCTGGAGGTGCTTGGCGGCGTCGTCGCGCTTGGTGAAGAAGCCGGTCGACTCGATCACCACGTCGGCGCCAACGTCGCCCCAGGGCAGATCGGCGGGGTCGCGCTCGGCGCTGACGGGGATCTCCCGCCCGTCGACGATCAGGCTGTTGCCGGTCGCCTCGACGGTGCCCGGGAACGGGCCGAGCGTCGAGTCGTACTTGAGCAGGTTCGCGAGGGTCGCCGTGTCGGTGATGTCGTTGAGTCCGACCCACTCGATGTCGGCGCCGCGCTCGTGCGCTGCTCGGAAGACGTTGCGGCCGATGCGGCCGAAGCCGTTGATGCCGGCCTTCAGGGCCATGCCTGAGTTCCTTTCATAGGAGGAGAACGGGCCTTTGAATCTATCGATCAGGGGCGCCGCGGCGGCTTGTCGGCATCTCTGTGGACCACGTCGACGAGGAAGTCACCGCGCTCGGCGTGGTCGCGCGCGAGGTGCTCGGCGATCACCACCGAGCGGTGACGGCCACCGGTGCAGCCGATCCCGATCGTCAGATGGGCCTTGCCCTCGTTCTCGTACTGCGGCAGCAGATACTCGAGCAGCGGCATCAGGCGCTCGTAGAAGCGATCGATGCCGTCCGAGGACTCGACGTACTCGCGCACGGGGGCGTCGAGGCCGGTCAGATCGCGCAGCTCGGCCTCGTAGTGGGGGTTCGGCAGGAAGCGGACGTCGAAGAGCAGGTCGGCGTCGCGCGGGGTGCCGTGCTTGAAGCCGTAGCTTACGAAGGTGACCGCCAGCTTGCCGATCGGCCCACGCGGGAGCATCTTGTCCGCGACGACCTTGCGCAAGCGCGAGGCGCTGAGCTCGCTCGTGTCGATCGAGACGTCGGCCCGCATCCGCAGCGGCTCGAGCATCACCCGCTCGGCCTCGATCGCGGTGACGATCGGCCCGCCGGCCGGGGTCGTGCTCGTCTTGCCCTCGGCGAGCGGGTGGCGACGGCGCGTCTCCTTGAAGCGGTTGACGAGCTCGTCGTCGCTCGCCTCGAGGAACAGCACGCGGTGCGGGAACCCGCGCTCGCTCAGCTGGTCGAGGACCCGCACCAGCCCGTCGAAGTACTCGCCGCCGCGCACGTCCGAGACGACCGCCGCCCGCTCGACCTTCGAGCCCTCGTGCTCGAACAGGGCCGCGAGCCCACCGATCATCTCCGGCGGCAGGTTGTCGACGCAGAAGTAGCCGGCGTCCTCGAACGTCGCCATCGCCTGGCTCTTGCCAGCGCCACTGAGCCCCGAGACGATTACGAAGTCCTGCACTCTCCCGCGAGTTCTAGCGGGTGGAAGGGACGCCCAGCTAGTGTTGGACCAATGGTCGACGGAGGGGACCAGGCGCCCGAGACGGGCGAGCAGCCGCCTGAGCAGGGCGGGCGGCCACTGGTCGGCTACGTCGTCGCCGGCATGCTCGTGCTGATCGCCCTGATCGGCGCGATCACCCTGCTGGCCGGCGGCAGCGACAGCGACGTCGCGAGCAGCGGCGGACCCGACCCGGACGGCGACGTGGTCCAGGTGGACCGCTCAAAGGACCTGCTGCCGGACGGGGGCCTGTTCGCCACGCCACGCGAGGTCGAGAGCGTCGGGGCGGCCGCCGAGGCGGCTGGTTGCGATCTCGAGCGCTTCGCCGTCAAGAGCCGGGGCCACATCAAGCGCCTCGACGAGGACGTCGACTACACGTCGAACCCGCCGACCTCGGGCAGGCACTACCCGATACCCGCGGCCGACGCAGCCTACGAGGACGCGCCGAACGTCAAGCTGCTCGTCCACACGCTCGAGCACAGCCGCGTGATCGTCTGGTTCCAGCCGGAGCTGCCGCGCGAGGCACGCGCGGCGCTGAAGGCCTTCTACGACCACGACTCGGATCGGCTCCTGCTCGTTCCGGACAGCACCGACATGCCCTACGAGGTGGCGGCCAGCGCATGGAACGCCAAGCCGAAGCCGTATGGGACCGGTCGGCTGCTCGGCTGTCCGGAGTACGACGACGAGCTGTTCACCGCGCTCGAGGCGTTCAAGGACCGCCACCGGGGCCGCGGCCCTGAGCCGATTCCCTAGCGACCGGCCTCAGTCGACGCGGTGCAGATGCTGGTGGACGTCGCGGGCGACCTTGCCCGGTAGGCCGGGGACCGCCTCGAGCTCCTCACGGCTGGCGGCCAGCACCCTCTCAGGCGTGCCGAAGTGCGCGAGGATCGCCCGCTTGCGGCTCGGGCCGACGCCCGGCATGTCGTCGAGCACCGAGCGTGTCATCGCCTTGTCGCGGCGGCCGCGGTGGAACTCGATCGCGAAGCGGTGCGCCTCGTCGCGGACGCGCTGGAGCAGCTGCAGCGGCGCGCTGTCGTGCGGCATCGTCAGCGGCGCCGGACGACCGGGGACGAACACCTCCTCGATCCGCTTGGCGAGGCTGATCACCGTCGTGCCGAGCGCGCGCAGCTCCTCGAGCTCGGGCAGCCCGGCTGACAGCTGCCCCTTGCCGCCGTCGATCACGACGAGCGCCGGCAGCGAGGCGAAGCTCGGGTCGTGCTCCTTCTCGTGCGGCGAGATCTCGCGCTGCGCCTTGAACTGGGCGACGCGGCGGCCGAGCACCTCGCTCATCGCCGCGAAGTCGTCCTGGACGGCGCCGCGGACCTTGAAGCGGCGGTAGTCGGACTTCTTCGGCGCGCCGCCCTCGAAGACGACCATCGACGCGACGGTGTGCGTCTCGCCGAGGTTCGAGATGTCGAAGCACTCGATCCGCATCGGCAGCGTCGGCATCCCCAGCTCTGACTGAAGCCCCTCGAGCGCGTCGATGCGACGCGAGCGGCGATGCTCGTCACGCAGCCGGTCCTGGTCGAGCGCGAGCCGCGCGTTGCGCTCGGCGAGCTCGACGATCCGGCGCTTGTCGCCGCGCTCGGCCGAGCGGACCTCGACCGGTGAGCCGCGGCGGTCGGTCAGCGCCTCGGCGAGCACCGCGCAGCTCTCCGTCCCACGCGGCACGACCACCTGCGGCGGGATCGACAGCGCGCTCGCGTAGTACTGCAGGACGAACTCCTCGAGCACGTCTCCCTCGTCGCGCGCGCCGGCGTTCTCGAGGTAGAAGCTCTGGCGGTCGGCGAGCACGCCGTCGCGGACCTGGAAGACCTGGGCGTTGGCGCCCGTGCCCTCGGTCGCCACCGCGATCGCGTCGAGGGTGCCGACCGCCTCGTTGGAGATCCGCTGGCGCTCGAGCAGCGAGCGGACGGCGCGCAGGCGGTTGCGGAAGCCCGCCGCAGCCTCGAACTCCTGGTCCTCGGCGGCGAGCTTCATGCTCTGCTCGAGCTCACGCTCGAGCTCGCGGTAGCGGCCGGAGAGGAACGCGACGATCGTCTCGATGTTCTCGCGGTACTCCTCCTTGGAGACGTAGCCGACGCAGGGCGCCTGGCAGCGCTTGATGTAGTAGTCGAGGCACGGACTGCCGGACTGGCGGCCGGGCTCCTTGCCGTCGCAGGTCCGGTGCTGGAAGACCTTGCCGAGCAGGTCGAGCGTCTCGCGCACGCGCTTCGCGTTCGAGAACGGCCCGAAGTAGGCGCGCTCCCTGCGGTGCTTCTCGCGCGTGAAGTAGACACGCGGGTAGTCCTCGTCGAGCGAGATCGCTATGTACGGGTAGGACTTGTCGTCGCGTAGCCGGATGTTGAAGCGCGGCCGGTGGCGCTTGATGAACTCCTGCTCGGCGAGCAGCGCCTCGGCCTCCGTCTCGGTGGCGATGAAGTCGATGTCGACGACCGACGAGGTCATCTCGGTCGCGCTGCGGTTGCCGGCCTTCGAGAAGTGCGAGTTGACGCGCTTGCGGATCGACTTCGCCTTGCCGACGTAGATGACCTTGCCGCGCGTGTCCTTGAACAGGTAGACGCCGGGGGCGTCCGGCAGCGCGCGGCGCTGCTCGGTCACCCGCTCGGCGCGAGTCGGCTGGGCGGTCGAGGCCACCGTTCGAGGATAGGGAGGCGCCGGGCGGAGCTGAGCGTCAGGCGCGCGGCTCGATCAGCAGTGCGTCGGCGACGGCGAGCGTCTCGCCCTCGGCGGTCATCACCGCCGATCCGGAACGCAGCTTGCGCCCGTCGCGCCCGATCGGCCAGGCGATCACGACGTGCTCGCGCCCAGCGACGACCGGCGCGTCGATCCGGACCGCGAAGCTTGCGAGGAAGCTGAGCTGGAGGTCCTCGTCGATGTAGGACGCGAAGTAGGTGGGACAGTCGAGCACGGCCCAGATCAACTCGGGCCTGGTGTTGCCCTGCTCGTCGGCCGCCCAGGCCGGCGGAGTCCAGGTCGACGCGACGACGTCGCGTCCCTCCACCCTCCCGGCGAACACGCCGAACGAGTCCTCACGCGCTCGCCCGCAGACGAAGCAGCGGTGGAAGGGGCCGGTGTCGAGGCCGCGATAGCCGTCCATCGCGGTGCGGGCGGCGTCGGCGCTCACGGGCGCCGGGACGTCGAGAGCGACGGCGGCGGTCGGTCGCGCCTCCGCGACCAAGGTGTCGCCGTCCAGCACCCTCGCGGCGCCGTCGTCGTCCGTGACGACGTCGAGCGGCCTGTCGAGCGGCACCGGGCTGCGCAGGCTGACCTGGGCTTGGCCACTGACGAACTCCGCCACGAGACCCGCGGCGTAGCCACCGTTGCCGCTGTCGAGCGGCCCGTTGAAGCGGCGGGGGATGGTGAGCAACGGGCTCACGCGCCGACTATCTCACGGTCGGCGCTCAACGCCTACTGAAGACCACGACGACGACGGTCTTGGGATCGCGCGCTGGCCGCACGCCCGAGATGACCGCGCAACCGCGCGCGTAGCGGGCGTCGGACGAGCCCATCTGGAGGGAGCGCGGCTTGCGCGACACATCCATCCGCATGCTCAGACCGGTGCGTGCGAAGGCCGGCTCGGCGAACGCGCGTACCTGTCTCGGGGTCAGGCAGTGGCCGTAGCTGCGAGCGTCGAGCCGTCCCAGGATGCCGCCGCGGGAGAGCACCGCCGCATAGGCCGAGCGTGAGAATCCGCTGAAGACGAGCACCTGGCGGGCGTCGCGCACGAAGGTCAGCAGGCGCCGCCCGGGCCGGCCATGTCGCAGCGCGGTGCCGCACGGCCCGGGATCGCCGTCGGGCTTGACCTTGGCCGTCCAGTCACGCCATGCGGGACGGGCGTCGAGCAGCCGCTGGATGTCCGCGGCGAGCCGGTCGGGGCGCTCGCAGTCGACGCGCTGCTCGAGGGTCGCCACTGCCCGCTCCAAGCCGGGCGCCGGAAGCTGCTGCTCGTGCGGCACACCGGGCAGGATCCCGGTCGCCGCTGCTGTGACCGTCAGCCCGAGCATCGCCGCGACCGCATACGCCACCCGGCGGTACGAGCGTCGGCGCGGTTGCCTCGCGGTCCGCCCGGCGGCGACCTCGAGCGCGTCGCCGAGCTGGTTGACGAACGGGATCTCGCTCATGCCGGTGCCTCCGTCTTCATCAGGTCGTTGAGTCGGGACAGGCCGCGGTGGACGCGTCCGCGTGCGGCGCCTTCGCTGCATCCGAGCCGCGCCGCGATCTCGCGGTAGTCGAGCTCGCCGACCACACGCAGCTGGACTGCCTCGCGCTCGCCACCGGACATCTGCTCGAGTGCAGCGGCGAGGGCGGTGCGGTGCTCGTCGATCTCCGCCAGGGCCTCGATCCGAGCGATCGACTCGTCGCCGAGGCGCGGCACGTCGAGACCGAGGCGACGGATCGCCCGCCGCTCGACCTCTTGGTGGCGGAACCAGTGCGACAGCTCCTTGGCAGCGATCCCGTATAGCCACGCGCCGCCAGGGCGGCCGACGTCGCGGAAGCGCCGGCGGCGCTCGTAAGCGACTGCGAACGTCTCCGCCAGTAGATCGGCCGCTACGTCGGGGTCGAGGACACGGCGGTAGAAGTAGGCGAGCAGGCGGTCTGCCCAGCGGTCGTAGAGCTCACGGAATGCCGCGGGGTCGGTCCGAGCGGCGACGATCAGCTCGGCGTCGGTCATCTGGTGGGTCTTGGTCTCGGGCGGCGGCATGGCGTCACTGCCCTTACGCCGCACCTGCCCGCGGGCGTTACGTCGCAGCCGCGACTGGAACGGCGCCCGCTGGCCTCGCACCGGCGACGCGCCGCACGACGACAGGCGTGCCGTGACGCGGGACCAGCGTGATCCCGCGCAGCACGACGGGCTCCGGCTTGGCGCGCGTCGGCTCGATCTCCGTGCGCGTCACGACGGCGCGGATGACCTCGGCCATCTCGGCCTGCGCGAGCGCGGCGCCGATGCAGCGACGGATGCCACCACCGAATGGGAGCCACGAGTAGGACTCGGCCTGACGGTCGAGGAAGCGCTCCGGGCGGAACTCGCCGGGCTCGGGATAGAGGTCGGGCCGGTGGTGCACGGCGGCGATCGCCGGATAGACGCGGATGCCGGCGGGCAGGTCCCAGCCGGCGATCGTCCGTGGCTTGGTGAGCTTGCGCGCGGCGGCGTCGATCACCGGGCGGATCCGCAGCGTCTCGGTGACGACGGCGTCGAGGTAGGCGTCGTCGCCGCCGTCGAGCTCGTCGCGCAGTCGCGCCATGACGCGCGGATTGCGCGGCAGCAGGTCGAACGCGAAGGCAAGACCAGTCGCGGTCGTCTCGTGGCCGGCGAGCAGCATCGTCATCAGCTCGTCGCGCAGCTCGAGGTCGGTCATCGGATTGCCGTCCTCGTCCTGCGCGCGAAGCAGGAGCGACAGCACGTCGGTGCGCTCGTCGAGATCCGGCTCGCCACGCCGGCGGGCGATCTCCTCGTAGATCAGAGCGTCGGCGATCTTCAGCCGCCGCTGGACACGGCCCCAGGGGCTGCGCGGACCGAGGTCGACCTGGAGCCACTTCGGGAGCAGGAAGACGACGCCCGTGTCGAGCACCGCGACGAGCGCGGAGCGCAGGCGCTCGATGCGCTCGGGCTCGGCGACGCCGAAGACCGCACGCACGATCACCTCGAACGTCAGGGCACGCATCCGGTCGCGCATCGTGAAGCGATCGCCGGCACGCCAACGGTCGACCTCCGCGTTGGCCACGTCGTCGATCACCGTGCGGAAGCCCTGGACCGCCGAGCCCTGGAACGGCGGCAGCAGCAGCCGGCGCTGGCGCAGGTGGTCCCGTCCGTCGAGGATCAGGACCGACTTCTCACCGAGCACCGCCCCGAGCGGCGCGTTGCCCTCGCCGGCGCGCAGGTCCGACTGGTCGCCGGTGAACATGTCGCGGATCGCATCGGGATCTGCGACGTAGACGCCGGTGCCGAACGCGAGCAGCGGAACGGTGAAGGCGTTGCCGTAGCGCTCACGCCAGCCGAGCAGCGACTGCAGCGGTCGCTGCACCAGGAGCGCGGTGTTGACAGCCGCCGGACCGCGCGGACCCGGAGGCAGCTGACCTCTGACTTGCGCGCTCATCGTTGACTCTTACCACGGATGGCAACGATTTCCCTAGGCCTCCGGCGGGTCGTCGACTAGCGCGGGCCGATCTCGCCGCCGCTGCGGTACTGGAGCTGCACCCACTCGTTGCCGGTGGCGGGCAGGACCGTCAGCAGGCCGTCGCCGTTTATGTCGACGGCCTGTGGCGCGAGGTCGATCGTCTCGAGGAAGTCGGGTGGCAGGAGCGGCTGCGGCGAGTTGCAGTTCCAGTCGATCGGGCCGTCGCCGGGCCAGGTGTTGCGGATCCCGTCGCCCGGACAGAAGTGCGGGATGTAGAAGCGGTGCGCCGCCGCCGGGGCCGAGATGCCGGCCGGCTCGCTGAGGCTGTTCTCGTTCAGCGCCGGCAGGCTGAAGCGCTGGAAGTCGAGCACCTCGGTCGAGCCGAAGCCGCTGTCGGACACCTGGAGCCGCGTGTTCATCGAGCTGATCCGGTTTGGCTGGCCCGGGAACTGGTGGTCGAGGCCGAGGTTGTGGCCGAGCTCGTGCATCAAGACGTGCGCGAAGCCGGTGCCGTCGGTGTAGACGACCATCTCCGTCCCGAGCAACGAGGCCGCCCCGCCCTCGCCGCCGCCCCCGCCACAGGTCGGCACGAGACCCGCCACGTGGAAGGTGCCGGCCCGGCTCTCGGGCAGATTGATCGCATTGAAGGTCTCGCTCGTGCCCGGACAGGGCCCCGCATTGAAGGTCCTCGACCCGCCGAGGTCGTAGCTGCGGCTCGGGCAGACCTTGCCGGCGTCGATGTGCAGGGCGATCCCTGGCTTGCCGTCCGGGTTCGCGACCGGCGCGTTCGCGAACGCGGCCACGATCTTGTCGATCTCGGAGCATGCCGCAGCCTGGCGCAGACCCGCGCTCGCGAAGTCGATCTGAACGAAGACGTCCTTGTGGTCGGGGTTCGCCCCGAGCGCGGCGACATTCGTCGGGGCGACTGACTTACGAGCCTGCGGGCGCTTGCCCTTCGACCCCTTCTTCTTGACGCACTTGCCGCGCTTGAGCGTGCGGCCCTTCTTGCACTTGCGCACGCACTTGCCGTTGCGCAGCCGCTGCTTCGCCCCGCAGCGGCGCGGCGCGGCCGGAGGCGGGGCCTTGGCGGCGACCTCCCAGACGTACGGGAGGCCGTCGCCGTCGGCGTCGCTCATGTTGGGCGCCTGGGGCTTGGCTCCCGCCGGCAACTTGGGCGTCGCCGCGCGCTTGCGCACGCACTTGCCCTTGCGCCACACGTGGGTCTTCTTGCAGCGCCTCACGCACTTGCCGTGCTTGCGCTTGTGCGTCTTCTTGCAGGTCTTCTTCTTCGCGGCGGGCACGGCGTCGGCCGCCCGGGCCTCGGCCGCGGGCGCGGCGAGACCGGCCACCGCCAGCGCCAGGGCGAGCGCGCAGACACGCGTCAGGGCCAGGATCACGGCCGCGACCCTAGCGTCCCGCGCGGCCGACTAGACGAGCACGCGGCCGACCGACTCGGCCACGCAGCACGGCTTCTCAGAGCCCTCGACCTCGACCGTGAAGCGCGTCACGACCTGGAACCAGCCACCGCCGACGTCGTCGACCGACACCATCTCGGCACTCGCTCGCACACGCGATCCGACGGGCACCGGCGCCGGGAAGCGGACCTTGTTCCAGCCGTAGTTGACGCCGAGCTTGAAGCCCGTCGACTCGATCAGGTCGAGCCGGAAGCCGTCAATCATCGAGAGCGTCAGGTTGCCGTGGGCGATCGTCGTCCCGAACGGGCTCTCGGACTTCGCCCGCTCGGTGTCGACGTGGATCCACTGGTCGTCGCCCGAGAGGTCGGCGAAGGCGTCGATCTGGGCCTGGCCGACCTCACGCCAGTCGCTCGGCCCGACCGTCTCGCCGATCAGCCCGCGCAGCCCCTCGATCCCGTCGACCGTCGCCTGCGCCATCGCGCTATCCCGCGCCGACCGGATGCGGGCACTGGAAGAGCCCGTCCGGGTCCCACTCGGCCTTGATCGCCTGGAGCCTGCCGAGCGTGTCGCCGTCGAAGAACGCGCTGCCGGGCTCGAGCCGCTCGCTGAAGTTGAAGTAGCGCCCGGCCTCATAGGGCTTCAGGCAGCCGCCGACCTGCTCCAGCTGCTCGCCGATCGTCGGCGCGAGCGACGGGTCCATCAGAGCGCCGACGGCGAACAGGTAGAACGAGCCGGGCAGGCTCGCCAGCGCGCCACCGTCCGGCGCCGGCCGCCCGAGCGCACCGCCGGTCTGGCGCAGCTCGACCGAGACCAGCATGCAGTCGGTACCGGGACCGGCGACCTCCAGCACGTCGTCGATCGCGCTCGCGGGCAGCTCGCTCGCGAGGACGTGGTGGGTGCGCGCGGGAACGGGCTCGGGCGGGTCCATGTGCAGCGCCTGGAGCGCCGCGGGCTCGACCATCGCGAGCGTCTGGAGCTCGGGACCGAGGTCGAGCAGCGGCGCGATCAGCTCGGCGCCGTCGGCCTCGTCGCCCAGGTAGATGACCTCGACGAGCGCGAACGCCCGTCCGCGCAGCGGCGGCGGCCCCTCGACGTCCGGGACCCGCAGCAGACGCCCGAGCGTGGTCAGCTCGTCCGGTGCGGTCTCGGTGATGCCCCGCCAGGCGTGGAGCACCTCGCCCGCCCGCTCGATCGGGAACAGGGCGGCACCCGCGTAGATCTTCGGCTCGTCGAACGCCTCGAACTCGAGCGCCGTGACGACGCCGAGGCCGCCCCCGCCGCCGCGCAGCGCCCAGAACAGGTCCGGCTCGTTCTCCGCATCGACGCGCAGCTGGCGACCGTCGGCCGTGACGAGCTCGATCGCCTTGACGGAGTTGGCGGCCAGGCCGTGCTTGCGCCCGATGAAGCTCGCGCCGCCGCCGAGCGAGTAGCCGACGACGCCGACGTTCGGCGACGAGCCGAGCAGCGGAGTCAAACCAGCTGGCGATGTCACAGCGGTCACGTCGCCCCACTGGGCGCCCGCGTTGACGCGGACGCGCCGGGCGTCGCGGTCGACCTCGACGCCCTTCATCGCGTCGGTGCGCAGCAGGACCGCGCCCGCGAGAGCGTCGAGCGCGCCGGCGGCATGGCCGGTCCGCTGCGGCGCGATCCGCAGCCCCTCACGTCTCGCCTGCTCGATCGTCGCGACGACGTCGTCTGCGTCCTGCGGGAAGACGACCGCCTCAGGCCGCTGGTCGATCGCGAGGTTGAAGGCCTGCCTGGCCTCGTCCCAATGGGCGTCCGTGGCGGTGACGACGGAGTCGGCTCTACGTTGGCGCAGCGCGTCGAGCATCGGCTGCGACCTTAACGGGTGGTGCCGCTCAGCTTCCAGTCCGAGCGGCGAGGCCGACCATGTGGAGCGTGGACTCGAAGGCCTCCGGCATCTCGCGCTCGGCACGCGCGATCCCCTGCTCGTACTCCTGCTCGCCGATCAGGGCGAACGACGAGGCGAAGCGCGCGCGCAGCATCTCGAGCGCGTGGTCGCGCGTGAACTCGAGCCGGCGCGCCAGACGACTGACCTCGACGTCTCCGAGCCCGGCCTCTCCGAGCTCGGTCGTGAGCACCTCCGGCTTGGGGAAGCGCTTCCGGTCGATGCCGGCCCACGACGGGAACCACTCGGATAGCCAGAAGCCGTCGATGCCCGCGGGATCCACGGTGGCGACGAGCAGCAGGCCGTCCTCGGCGAGCACCCGGCGGGCCTCGGCGAACGCCGCCGGTCGGTCCATCAGGTGCACGGACGTCTGCATGAGCGCGCGCCCGAACGAGCCGTCCTCGAAGGGCAGAGCCTCGGCCTGCCCCTCGACGTACTCGCACCGCGGTGCGGCATCGGACCTCGCCACCTGCAGCATCTCCGCCGACGGGTCGATGCCCACCGCGTCGATGCCCAGTCGTGCCGCCAGCCGCCGCGTCATGGCGCCCGGGCCACAGCCGACGTCCAACAGCCTGTGCGGCGCGCTCAGGTCTCCTGCGGCTACGAGCCAGTCCGCGACCTCGTCGGCGGCCTCGTGGCGCAGGGCGTCGTACTTGGACGCGACCCGCGCGAAGTGCTGACGGTACTCCGGCACGTGGGCGAGCGTAACGCGACGTGGGGCAACCGTTGGAAGGCCCTGGGCGCCAACCGGATGCTGGCCTATCGTGGGACCGTGCTCGTGGGCTCGAGAGCCGGCCTTCTGGCCGCTGCGGTCGCGGTCGGCTTGGCGATCGCGACGGTCGCCGCCACGCCCGCGGCGAGCGCGCCGACACGCGACGGCTGGGGTTTCGCGATCGCCGACGACGACTGGGACTGGAGCGCTCCAGGGACCCTGCCCGCCCTCGGCGACGGCTTTGCCGAGCTGCGGCCGAAGGCGTTCCGGTTCCAGATGATCTGGAACGCCGCGGACCTGCCCTGGCACATGGACCGAGCGCGCGGGCTGATCGCTCGTGCACGGGCCCAAGGGGTCGAGCAGGTGATCGTCACCTTCAAGAAGAGCGTGGGCCCGGACGTCGATCCCGACTACGGCCCCCAGCCGAGCGCGGACGGCTACGCCGAGCACGTGAGCGAGGTCGTACGCCAACTAGCGGCGGACGTCGATGTCTGGGGACCGGCGAACGAGCCGAACCGCGGCGAGACTTGGCTGCCCGGCATCCCAGGTGCCCAGCTGCTCGCGGGGTACTACGCAGAGCTCGAGGAGGCAGTTGCCGAGTGGGATCCCACAGCTCTGATCACGTCACCGGACTTCGTCGACCGCTCCGACCTCGGCACGATCGGCACGTACGTGAACGCTTACGAGCAGGCGGGCGGGGGCTGGGGCGACTACGTCGCCTTTCACCCCTACTGGGGCTTGCACAACGAGACCACCCAGACGACGCTCGACGTGATCGGCCTCGCGCCGCCGGGGGCTGACGTTTGGATCACCGAGGCCGGCGCCTTCGGCAGGAGCCCGAGCGGCATCGACGACTCGCCTGCCGAGCAGAACGACAAGGTGTGGTGGCTCACCGAGACCCTGGCCGCGCTGCCGCCGGTCGAGCGCGTCCACTACTACCACATGCGCGGCAACCCGCAGAGCGGCTGGGACACCGGCCTGATGGACGCCGACGGCACCCTCAGACCGGCATGGCATACGTGGTGCGCCGCTGCACGGGGGCTGGCCGATCCGGCCTGCCAGCCGGTGACGCCTCGGACGCCTGCCCCGCCCTCCGAGCCGCCGCCCGACCCCCCGCCGAGCCCGGCGCCCCCGGATGGCGATCCACCACCGGACCCGATGCCGCCCCAGTCAACGTCGCGCCCGGCGGCGATCGCTCCCGATGCGAGCTCGCGAGTCGACCGCACTCCGCCCGTCGTCGCGATCGATCGCCTTCCCGGTCGGCTCTCGTCCCGTGCCTTCAAGCACGGCGTCGGGCTCGTGGTGCGAGTCGACGAGCCGAGCACTGTCGCGGTCGAGCTGCTCGTGCCGGTCGGTCGCAGGGCCAATGGTCGGTTGCGCTACGTGGTCGTCGCGAGGCGAACCAGCGTGCGAACCGATGACTTCAGCCGTCTGAGGCTCACACCACGTCGCAAGCGGCTCGTCCGCTCGCTGCCCTTCGTCGCCCGCGTCCGGGTGCGAGCCGTCGACCTGGCCGGCAACCGGACGACGGCGGTCGGGCGCCTGAGGGTCGTTCGCTCGGTCGACTAGCCGGACGCCGACTGAACATCTGTACAGTCTGCGCTGTACATGTGTTCAGTCCAGCCCGAGCAGAGCCGTCGGGAGGCGCTCGTCCAGTCCGCGATCCGCCTGTTCGGCGAGCGCGGCATCGGGGCCACGTCGCTGCGCGACGTCGCCAAGGCCGCCGGCGTCTCACCCGCGCTGGCGGTCCATCACTTCGGCGGCAAGGAGGGCTTGGTCGCCGCCGCGGACGAGGCCGCGGTGCGGGAGTTCGGCGCGGCGTATGTGGCAGACGCGCCGGCCGAGGGCGCCGCGCTCCTGCGTCAGCGCGCCGAGCAGACGGCGCGCGTCATGCGCAAGCGCCCCGACGTCTGCGCCTATCTCGGGCGGGCGCTCGTCGAGGGCACGCCGGGCAGCGCGCGGCTCTTCGGCCTGATGATCGAAGGCGGGCGGGCGGAGATCGACTCGCTCGCGGAGCGTGGGGCGCTGCGTGACGACGCCGACCGGCTGTGGGCGACCCTCCAGCACTTCTTCTTGATCTGGGCCCCGCTGAGCTTCACGCCGCTGCTCGACGGGGTGCTGAACGGGCCGCTGCTGGATGGCGAGAACCTCGACCGCTGGGTCACGGCGAACGTCGAGCTGCTCGAGGGCGGGCTCTACCGATGACGGCTGCCGCCGCCGATCGCACCGTCGAGCTGAGCTTCGACTCCCACGGCGAGCGGTGCGCCGGCTGGCTCCACCTGCCACTGGGCGACGGCCCCCACCCCTGCGTGGTGCTGCTCCACTCGACCGCGGGCCTGCGCCAGATGCGCTGCTATGCCGATCGCGGGCGGGCGTTCGCGGCGGCCGGCGTGGCGGCACTCCAGTTCGACTGTCGCGGCTTCGGCGCGAGCGAGGGCGAGCCGCGCCAGCTGCTCGACGTCAAGCGCCAGGCCGCAGATCTGGAGGCCGCGCTGGAGGCAGCACGCGACCGACCCGAGATCGATTCGAGCCGACTCGGCCTCTGGGGCGGGTCGGCGAGCTGCGGGCTGGTCCTCGATGCAGCGCGACGCCACGCGGACGTCAGTGCGGTGGTCTGCCTGACGCCGTTCGTCCCAGGCCGCGCGACCCAGCGCTCCGCCCGGACCCCGCTCGCGCACCTCGCGATCGCAGCGTTCGCCGACCGCCTGCGGATCGCGCTCGGGCGAGAGCCGCACGGCGTGCGGATCGGCGGCGATCCAGGGGAGACGGCGATCCTCGTCCGCGAGGACGCCGCGGCGCGCGAGCGGGCGATGCTGCCGCCGGATGCCGCGGTCGACGCCTCCGGGCAGCGCGCCGAGCTGCCGAGCGGCGCGGTCTGGGAGAACCGCGTCGTGCTGCGGCCCCGCCTGAGGACGCCCCACCCGGCGCGCGTGGCGGCCGCCGTGGCGGCGCCGGTCCTCGTCATCGCCGGCGAGCACGACATCCTCTGCCCACCCGGGCCGGCGGCCGAGGTAGCGGCACGCGCGCCCAATGGTGAGTGCGAGCTGCTCCCGCTGGGCCACTTCGACCTGTACGACGGCGCGAGCATCCCCGCCGAGGCCGACTTCCTGCGGCGAGTAGTTCGTCGGCCTGGCTAAGACGCTCGGCATCCCCCAGCAGCAGAGCTATAGTCGCGCGGTGCGCAAGTGGATGCCGATCGTGATCCTGGCCTCCGCGCAGTTCGTGATGGTGCTCGACAGCAGCGTCATGAACGTCTCCATCTCTCAGATCGTCGCCGACCTCGACACGACGATCGAGGGCGTCCAGGCGGCGATCACCATGTACACGCTGGTGATGGCTGCGTTCATGCTCGCGGGCGCCAAGCTCGGCGACATCGTGGGCCGCGATCGGATCTTCGCGATCGGTCTCGCGATCTACGGGCTCGGCTCGCTGACGACCGCGCTCAGCCCGAGCCTGCCCGTCCTGCTGGTCGGGTGGTCGCTGATCGAGGGCCTGGGCGCCGCGCTGGTGATCCCCGCGATCGCAGCGCTGATCGCGGCGAACTACGAGGGCAAGGAGCGTGCGCTCTGCTTCGGCATCCTCGGCGGGGTAGCCGGTGCCGCGATCGCGCTCGGACCGTTGATCGGCGGCTGGGTGACGACTGAGCTCAGCTGGCGCTACGTCTTCGCCGCCGAGACGGTGATCGTGGTGGCGATCATCCTCACGCGACGCCAACTGCGTCCCGCTCCGAAGCTGGCGCGCCCGCCGCGGCTCGACGTGGTTGGGGTGCTCCTCTCGGCTGCTGGGCTCGGACTCGCCGTGTTCGGAGTCCTCAAGAGCAGCCAGTGGGGCTGGGTCGAGCCGCTTGGGGCGCTCACGATCGACGGCACCGAGATCAAACCGCTCGGATTCTCGGCCGTTCCGTTCCTGATCCTCGGCGGGCTAGCGCTGCTGGCAGCGTTCGCGACCTGGGAGGAGCGTCGTGAGCGTCGTGGCCAGGACACCCTGCTCGACCGCTCGCTGCTGCGAATCGAGCCGCTGCGAGCCGGGCTCTCGACGTTGCTGATGCAGCAGCTCATCCTGCTCGGCACGTTCTTCGTGCTCCCTGTCTACCTACAGGTCGTGCTCGGCCTCGACGCCTTCGAGACCGGCAAGCGGCTGTTCCCGATGTCGGTGGCGATGCTCGCCGCCGCGCTCGCCGGACCGCGCCTGGCGTCCTTGCTGGCACCCAAGCGCGTGGCCCAGCTCGGCCTCGTCTCCCTGGTCGTCGCAGCTACCGTCCTGCTGGGAACGATCGACGTGAAGCTCGACGAGAGCACCTTCGCGCTGGCGCTCGCGCTGTTCGGCGTCGGGGCGGGGCTGCTGCTGTCACAGCTCGGCAACGTGATCATGTCGTCGGTCGATTCCGATCAGACCAACGAGGCGGGCGGCCTCCAGGGCACCGCCCAGAACCTCGGCGCCTCGCTCGGCACCGCGGTGATCGGCTCGGTGCTGATCGCGGCGCTCTCGAGCGGCTTCGTGGCCAAGGTCGAGCAGAACCCGGCGCTGCCCCAGCAGGTGCGCGAGCGCCTCACGGAGGTCGCTTCCGCGGGCATTCCCGTCGTGCCCGTCGCCCAGGTAGAGCAGGTCGTGCTCGACAACGGCCTTTCCCGGGACCAGGCCGCAGCGGTTGCCGACGACTACGGAGCTGCGCAGCTCGATGGCCTAAAGCGCGCGATCGGCGCCGTCGCCGTGCTCGCGTTCCTCGCGCTCTGGTTCACACGCCGCCTGCCTGGGCAAGCGGTCCGCGCTGGACCGGCCGAGCCGGTACCCGCAGCGACCTGAGCGGGGCGGCTCTCGCTCAGGCCGTGGCGTTCTCGGAGGATGCGCGCTGGCTCACGGCCTCCTTGACGACTCTCCCCGCGGTGCCGGGAATCAGGACGACGCCTACGCCGATGAGCGTGTGAGCCAGGTTGTCGGAGCCATTCTGAGTTGTAAGCACTAGACCGCCGATGACCAGGGCCACCCCCGTCAGAGAGGATGCGATCGCCCATCGGCGGCTCGTCGGGAGATCCCACTGCGTCGGCGGCGGCGCTGGCCAGTGGCCTCGAGCCGCCCGCCCGCCGAGCGCCAGCAGATCCTGCGAGGCCGTCACGAGAGCACCGAACGCGGGGTCCTGTGCCATCCCAGCCAGGGACCTGTCGAACGTGGGCTCCTCGGGACGCGGGAGCGTGGCGAATCTCAAGCTCTGGTCCATCAGGACGCCATACGCCCGTGCGGCCAGCGTGTCGGCCACCGAGCCGGATCGGGTGAACGTCCACAGGCTTCCTCCATCCCCGAGCTGGCGCTGCAGATCCGTTCGGATGAGGTCGCTTGCCACCAGCGCCCTATTCGAGAGCAAGCTGGCCAGGGAGCGGCTCGCGTCCACCGAGGAGACGATGCTCGGTCCGCGGACAATCAAGTGCTCGGCTATTGCGTCGAGCTTGGCCTCCTGTCCTGGAAGGGGTGCGCCGTCCGCGGCGCGGTCAACCTGATCCTCGAGTTCCTCGTACTGCCCCACGAACGTGACGTCCCCAGCCGCTTCGAGCTCGGTCTCGACGGCGATCACGCGCTGCGCGATTTGCGCTGGGTAGTACAGCGCCCATCCCAGCGGCTCCAGTCCCTGTCGAAAGGGAACAGCTTCCACCGCGCGGCTGGTTCCTCTGCGGCGGACCGCTACCACCAGAGCTATGACAGCGACGGCAACGACAACCCCCGCCGTCAGGCCGATGGTGGCCGCCACCACGGCGGTGACGAACACGCCGGCGAGGAAGATGTCCTCCACGCACCGGTTGACCGCAGCGAGCAAGCTGCGTCGCGCCTCAACACGACGGGCTGCCTCAGCGATCGTCGGCGGGGTTGGATCGGTCGTCGGAAGTATCGACTCGCGGACCGCGGGGGAGACGTCCGTCGTGTCCACCTCCTCAAACCGCTTGCGGCCTCGCGCGAGCCAATCCTCTTGCTTGGCTTCGTCCACCTTCGCGAGACGGCCGGCGAGCACCAGCAGCAAGTCACGCCTAGGTGTGTGCATTGCAAGGAAGTAGTGCATTGGCCCCGTACAGCGTCTTGGCAGAGAGCCAGCAAGGATAGGACGGTTGAGCGACGGGACTATTCGACGAGCCGGACATCGAACGCCGTCCCGGTGAGGTCGCCGGCGCCGCCGAGGATTCCGAGGATCTTGGCGACGTAGGCCTGCGTCTCGGGGTAGCGCGGAACACAGCCGCAGGCCTGGACCGGTGCCGGGCCGGCGTTGTAGGCGGCAAGTGCGAGCGGGACCGAGCCGAGCTGGCGCAGCAGGTCGCGCATGAGGTGGGCCTGGGCGTCGATCGCAGCGGCAGGGTCGAAGGGGTTGGCCAGGCCGTAGCTCGCTGCGGTGCCGGGCATGAACTGGGCGATCCCCTGAGCGCCCGCAGATGAGCGAGCAGACGGGTTGAAGTTCGACTCGGCGTAGATCTGCGCGGAGAGCAGCGCGGCGCCGACGTTCCAGCGCTGCGATGCCTGAGAGATCTCGTCCACGAACTGGCGTGGGACGAACGAGGGGACCGCCGAGCGGCCGTCACGGATGGCTTTTCCGTAACCGAGTGACGCCGACCCGGAGTTTCGTACATAGCCGAAATGCCATGCCTCCCACGATCAGTTCCGCGTTTTGCTGAAGGTGCTTCCCCTGGGTGCGTTCAGCGCCTCGCTGAATTCGCCGGGCTAGCGCCTACTCGGACCGGACAGCCCATCCTCGCCCACGACGCTGACGGGATTGTTGCTCAACTCGCTGCGCGCCTCGGCGTCGTACAGCTCGGAAGCCTTGGCACGGCGCTTCGATGCCCATGCCTCCTGCGGGCCGTAGCCGGAGAGCAGATCAGGACTGAGCGCGGAGCGGCGACCTCGTGTGCTCCACGGCTTTACACCGATCTCGTGGAACCACTGGTTATGCGCGTTCGCAACGACAAAAGCGTTGACGGTGGCTACGTGCCGGCCCCGACCCACAACGGGTACGCCGGTACTCCCTTCGTCTCGCCACGTCATCAGCAGGAGGTGCGTCGGGCTAATCGGAACGAACACCTCCAACGTGTCGGTCACCCTCGCATCAAGATCGTTCGCATGAGGTCGCCTGCTGCTGGCTCGGTCAAGCGGCCACAAAACGACCGGATGGTCAGACGTGACGAGCCGGCCTCGGTCCACCTTGACCAACGACCAGTGCATCGACGTGAAGACGATCCCAACGGATCGGATGTCCTTCAGCATCTTCGTCAACCGGTACGTATCGCTCGTAGCGGCGGCCTCTAACTCGGCGATGACCTCCGAATGGGTCCGCCCCGGATGAGGACTCAAGCTCGCGTCAGGGTTTGCCCGGACCACATCGAGGACCGAAGCAACGTGGTTCTCGTGCCACTGCCGAAACGCCATGCCGCGCAGGAGTTGGAGCGCGAAGAACTGTCCGACTTTCCCCTTGTCCCCAAGGCTCAACGGCCAGAGGGTGGGAAGGTCCGAGATGATCGGGATCGCCGCTGTCTCACCCTGACGAAGCGACCACTCGATGTCGTAGGTGGTCTCGCCCGTCGCTGGTCGCTCGCGCCGATAGAAGTTCTTACGGACCCCCGCATCCCGAACCCCGATCTCTTGAGGGCCGGAGTCGTCGTCTACTAGCCGCATAGCAATCCGCTTGCCATCTGCCCACGCACGGAGGTATCCAGCCGGAACTACGTGGCTGTGAGGTACCGGGTCGAAATGGTCATCCCCGTTCCCACTCATAGGCAGCCAGCTTCTACAAACGCCACGGCTAGGTCTACGGCTATCGCCACGTCCACGGATTGAGTCGCCGTCTGCTCCACGGGGATAGGTGCAGCCGCCCCGCCTCAAGGAACTTCCCGTGATCGCTAATGAACTCCTCTCGCGCCTCGCGCGCTTTGGCCTCCTCTCCCTCCAAGTCGTAGCGGTTCGCGCTCGCGGTTGGCCACCGATCCGCAAGGACGAACACGCGGACCGCTCGGCCCAACGCAAGCTGCGCGTTCAGGTAATGAATCGGGATCGAGCTGCGCTCAGGGGTCCGCATCACAAGCCGCCCGCGAAGCTCGGCCAAAGCGACCTCAATCTGCTTGAGCTTGCGTAGCTCCTCCTCCCCCTCCGGGGTCGTCTCAGTCACGTTCCCCGTGTACTGCTGATACACCCGGTCAAGCTGAATCGCTGCGCGCGACAGGGTGACGGTTGCCTCGTCCAGGACCGCTCGGAGCTCGGACTTCTCTGCGCTGACGCCTGCTCGCGTCGCGCCGTACAGCGCGCCACCCAAGGCGAGCGCTCCGGGAACGACGATCTTGGCTACCTCCATCCAATCGATACACCGATTTTCGGCGTTCGCTCGGACGGCGGGAGCGGTCCGCCGCAGTACGCGTCAGAACGTCTCTGCCCGGCTAGATTTCTGCCCTGGGTTGCGATTCTCGCAAGCAAGCTGACCCATCCTTCGACCTCCGTGGGAGACAGGCCAACCGAGCGATGCACGACGAGCACGACGCCCCCGCCTCTGACGAGCTAGTCGCACATGCGCTTATCGAAGACGTCTATCGCCGGTACGTGCATCTCGTTCTGGCTGCGCGGATCGGTGCCGGCACATGGTCAGATGACGATGGCCTAAGTCGCTTCGTCGTCTATCTAGACGAGCCGGTCGTGATTTGCATCAACGACGAGCCGCATGGGTGGCACATGGCGCGTGCACGGCGTAGCTTCAAGCCGGACGAGGAGATTCATCCGGTTGATCTCCAAGCTGAGCAAGTCCCGCGTCCCGAGCATCGCCGCCCCTACTTCAGCGCGTCTATTACCGCCGAGGGCTGGCAAGCCAAGTTCGACTTCAGCCGCCCCCACCCCGCTTCAGGCGACCTCATGGCTGCCGCTGCCGAATTCCTAGACGCGGCAGAGACAGCGCACGGCAAGGGAGCGCTTCGTGTGTTCGTGGAGAACGCCTTCCACGCCGCCGAGACTTTCGCGCGGATCGAGCTGCTGTCGTACCCGGTCACTGCCGATGAGCTGGATGGGTCGAAGAAGCACTCACAGGTGCAGGCCGCCTACGACCTGTGGCTGAGGCTAGGCAACACTGATTCTCGGTTCCCGGCTCTGCTCCGAGAACTGCACGATCTTCGCGCATCGGCGACCTACGCAGACAAGCCGTTCACGCTGGACAAAGATGCAGCGTCGCGGCAACTACGAACACTTCAGGACCTCGCCAAGCACGCAAGAGACACCCTCGGATCGACGAAGGGGCGGACTATCAACGTCATCGCTACTCGCCCAATACGAGCAGGGGAGTTGGTATCGGCTCCGGACATGACGATTCGTCCCCCAAAGAAGCAGCGGCGTCCCCCGAGCGACGACACCTGACGGCCCGGCCTCAGTCGAATCGAAGCGGAGCCCTCTTCGACCGGAACGCCTTGCCCGTCGTCGTTGCGACCTGAACCCGGACACCCTGCTCGAGATCAAGCCGCTCGCTGATCGCCTCCGGCTTGATCCAAATGAGCTTCGAATCATGAGCCGGAACCTGGATAGGTAGCGGCTCCTCCACCGGAAACGGCTGCCCGATAGCGATCCAAGTCAGGTTGCGACGCCATCGCGCAAACCGCTTCTGCGGCATGAAGGCCACGCTGCTGATTCTGACCGGCCAGTCGCCGTGGTTGACCAGCTCGATCATCACAACGCTTTCTGGCTCCTGGCCAACCGTCATGAGCTGTCGAGCGCTGACATTCACCACGACGCGTGTACGCCACGACAAGAGCAGGCCCGCGACCTGGGCGCCGACAGCCAGGGTCGACACGATGGCCGCGTACCCGGCGATTACGAGAGTGATGATCTCGACATCGGTCATTACAAGGCCGACCGCTCAGCCGAATCTCAGCGGGTCTTGTCGAGGCGCTTGCCCAACTCCTGCATCGACAGGCCGAGCGCATCGACTATGCGCCTTACGGTGCTCCAGTGGGGATCTGAGTCGCCGCGCTCGATGTTCCCGACGGCGATGGTCGTTAGGCCGGCGTCGTGCGCCAACGACTCTTGCGAGCGGTCCTGCCGCTCGCGCTCCGCGCGAAGCACATCACCAAGCGCCGCATCGGTGCCGGAGGGGTTCGCCACGTGCGGAACCCTGCCGACTTCACATGCTCAGCACAATAGTCTTGAGCTTATATAGTCGAGTTGATATGCTCCGGTTTATATTCGGGCGTAGAGAGGCGCTACGTCGAGGCTGTGGGCGAAGGAGCGATGATGGTGACGAGGACGGACACCCTCGGGATGGTGAGAGTCCGGTTCAAGGCCAGCCAACGCGAGGCGGCGATTGACGAGCTGCGCGAGCACAAGGCGGTCCATGTGGAGTCGCAGCGCATCTACCGGGTGCGCGACGAGCGGGACGAGACGCTTATCCGCGCGACCGCCGAGAAGTTGGCGACCGTGGATCGAGCGCTCGATCTAGCGGAGGGCAGCGAGCCGGGACGGCCGTTGGAAATTGTCGCGCCGATCTGGCTCGTCCAGAGTCAGGTGTCAGGCGCGACCGAGATCGCGGTCGAGAACTTGGCTGGCGCGGTCGAGGCGCTACGCACGGGACGAACGCCGGACGGTCGACCTCTGCCGGATGGTCGCGCGGCTGTGCGGCAGGCGATGAAGGCGGCGCGCGGGTGGACGAAGACGCTGCTCGCCGCCTACGAGTTCCCGCGCCAACCGCCGCGCTAGCGATGCCCTCGCCAGCGCGCGTGTTCGGCGCGAACCTCGCCCGCGAACGCCAACGCCAAGCACACACGATGCGGTCCCTCGCCCGCCGCGCGGGGATGCACGCCAGCGAGATCAGCCGCTTAGAGCGCGGCCAACGCGACCCTCGCCTGTGGACAATGGTGCGGCTCGCCCATGCGCTCGACGTGCCGTTGATCGACCTGCTTATCGGCGTCCACCCCCCTACCACTGGCCCTACCGCCCGCCCTGGTCGAGTTGCCGACAGGATTTGGCTCTAGCAAGCGGCGCGGCACGTCACGCATGATCCGACCCCGCCCTCCCATCGTCTTCGACAGTTAGGTGAGGGAGGCCGGGGTCGGATCATGCGTGACGTGACGGAGGAGTCGGGTTGAACGGAGGGAACCAGGGCGGGCGGTAGGGCGGTTGTAGGAGATCAGGAGGTAGGTACAGGGACGAGTGTTGGTGGTGTTGGAGGTGGTGTAGGCCGGCTCGTTTTTTGTTTCTGAGCGGCCATTTGAACGGAAGATTTCGGGGGCTTTGTCTCTGCCCCTGTATGGAGCAGAGAGAAAATTTCCGCTTTGCGGGGGGTCTTGCGTCTTCGTCTTGCGATGGCAAGGCGATGCGAACGCAAGTAGAGAGACCGGTGGGGGATTTCCGCGCGCGGTGCGACGTACCGGCTGTGGCATCCCGCCCATCGACAGCGCCCCAGGGGGACGCCTCCGGCCGGCTCGGCGTTTCGTCAGCCATGACGTCGGATGCGTGCACTGACTTCGCCCCGGCTGGACGTATGTCCAGGGATCAGATTGACCGGCTCGCCGTTCTGTCGGATATGGACCCGACTCAGCCCGGCGCGGGGTGCCCCCCGTCAATTTGTCCAGGGGCCCACTCTGAGGGTTCGCGTCCCTGTACGGGTGTGGGACCGAATCGTCACGTTCCGGGCTTCCGCGTCACAGACCGTGATCTGGCGATGGTCCGATGGGTCGGTCGGCTTCGCTTCGCGGAGGCCGCGCAGGTCGGCCGGCGCTTTGGCTTGGACGAGCGCCACACCTACCGCCGCCTGCGCGGACTCGTCCGCGCGGGTCTGGTCGACCACCGTCGCGTCTTTCACAACCAGCCCGGTGTGTACTGGGCGACGCGCGACGGGCTCGACGCGGCCGGGGTTCGGCTCCCGCCGGCCGGGATCGACATACGCACCTACGAGCACGACCGCCTCGCGGCCGTCGCCGCGATCGCCTTGGAGGACGAGTTCGGTCCCAGCGCGATCGTCACCGAGCGCGAGCTGCGCTCGCTCGACGCCGCCGCCGAGACGCCCCGCTACGCCGTGCCCCGTGGCGGGCAGGCGCAGCTCGGCCGTCGCGGCCTCCACTTCCCCGACCTCGCAGTGGACGGCCAAGACGGCCGACCGCTCGCGGTCGAGGTCGAGCTGACCGCGAAGGGACGCGGCCGGCTCGACTCAATCGTCGCGGGCTACGTCCGCGCACGGCACATCGCAGCCGTCCGCTACTACGCCGCGCCCGCAGCGCGGGCCGGTCTCGAGCGCGCCATCGCACGCGCGAGAGCCGGCCACCTATTCGCAATCCACAACACAGAGGAGCTGCACCCATGAGAGGCACGCACAACCACCCCAAGCCCGAGCCGGTGCCGGACTTCAGCAACAGCCCGCTCGCGCAAACGATGGAGACGCTGATGATTGCCGTCCCCGTGACGCTCGCCCTCGCGGTTGGCGGCGCAGCGTTCCTGCACTACAAGAACTGGCGCGGCACCTTCGCGCTCGTCCCAGCTGCATTCGCCGGGGTCGTCTCGCTGTTCGTCCCCGAGGCGCTGGTCGTCGCCATCGCGTCGGTGCTGGCGGCCGGCTTTCGGGAGTCGTGGCGACTTCAAGAGATCAAGAAGGGCCACGAGAAACTGAGGCGGGGTAAGGCGGCGGTTGGGCTGCTCACGTACTGGCGCAACTGGCAGGACCGCCGGCGTCTGTCGCGTGGGGAGTTCTTCAGCGGTGAGGCTTACGCAGCCGGCGTGGACGCGACAGGTGGTGTGCTGCGGCTTCCGATGGGTCTAACCGCGGGCCGTCATTCATTGCTCATGGGGGCGACCGGATCAGGCAAGACCACGACGCTGATGACGGCAGCCCATGCCTACCTACGCGCCGGCACGGGGCTGGTCGTGATCGACGCCAAGGGCAACACCGAGATCGCGGAGACGCTTCGGCCGCTGGCGCTGCTGGCGGGCCGTCCGTTCTTCCACTTCAACCTCGACGGCGAGAGCCACAAGTGGAACCCCCTCGCCTACGGCACGCCCTCCGAGCGAGCCGACAAGCTGATCGCCGCCGAGGAGTGGACCGAGCCGCACTACAAGCGGCTCTATCAGCGCTACCTGCTGATGGTCTTCCTCGCCATCGACGCGCGGCAGGAGATAGCCGACGTGGGCAAGGTCGCCCGGCTCTGTCACCCCGACCGGCTCGCGGTCTACGCGCGGGAGATCGCAGACCCCCAAGCCATCGAGAAGATCGACGGGTACCTCGCAGACCTCACCGACCGAGAGAAACGAGACCTAGCCGGCCTACGCAACCGAATCGCCCTGCTGGCCGATAGCGAGCATGGCCATCTGCTCACGCCGGACTACGCCGACCCTGCGAGCCACATCGACATGGTGTCCGCGATCCACACGGGCGCGGTCGTGGTCTTCAGCATCAACTCGTCTCGCTATCCCGAGACGGCGAAGCTGTTGGGCGCGGCCGTCTTCCAGGATCTCCAAAGCGTCGCGGGGATCATGGAGGCGCTGCCCGAGTTGCAGCACCCGACCGGCGTGCTCGTCGACGAGTTCGGAGCGTTCGGCGCAGACCACATCGTCGGCCTGTTCCAGCGCGCCCGGTCAGTCCGCATGTCACTGATGCTCGCCACCCAAGAGCTAGCCGACCTGCGACGGATCGACCCGACATTCCAGGATCAGGTGCTCGGCAACGTCGAGGTCGTGATCGCCCACCGCCAGAACGTGCCGGAGTCGGCCGAGCTCGTCGCCGAGTTCGCGGGAACGCGGGAGGTCTGGATACACACCTTCCAGACCGACCAAACGCTCGGCCATGCAGGAGACCTGCTCCCAGCCGAGCGCGGCACCAAGAGACGCGGCCACGAGTTCCACGTCGCGCCCGACACGATCAAGCAGTTGGAGGTCGGCCATGCGGTCGTGGTGACCAAGAACCCCCACCAAGTCCGCGAGGCCGAGATGTTCAAGGCCAGCGTCCAGCCAAGGCCGACCATCACCCCTGACGGCCAGAAAACCGAGATCGCGCTACGGGTCCAAGCGGCGATGCAGTCCCAGGCCATCGCCGTGAAGGTGGCCCTCGGCGGCAGACGAGTGGTAGCGGACCGCTAGCGATTGAGGATGTGGTCGGTGGCTCCGAGGGTTCGCACCCGAGCGTCGCGAACGACGGCGCCGATGGACTCCCGACGCTCTGCGGAGCCGCCGGCCAACACCCCTGCCCCGCGCCCGACACTCCAAGCGCTCTACGCCGAGTTTCAGACCGCGACCCGAAAGCCGAAAAGGCGCATGGGCAACGGGAAAAACCGGCCTAAAAGCGACACCTAAACGTCCGATCTCGATGCGATAATGCACGGCATGTCTGCTAGGTCGAACGTGTCTGCGCAAGGGTCCACCAAGGCCATCGTCCCGGCCGTGATCTACGCGGCGAAGTCCTCGCCCCAGGACAACGACGAGTCAACCGGCGCGCAGATCGAGCAGTGCCGCGAGCGCATCGCACGCGAGCCGGATCGGGCGCTGTTCGGTGATCCCTTTAGCGAGGAGAACGTCTCGGCCTACCACGGCAACCGAGGCCCCGAGCTAGAGGCCGCGATTCGCGCGGCCATCGTGGCTGTCGAGCAGCACGGACACGCCGAGGTTTGGGTCTGGAAGTCCAACCGTCTTGCGCGCGGCAGCGGTCGGCGCGACGAGGCCCGCAGCCTCTTGGAGCTGTTCACCGACCTACGACGCCAGGGCGTCACGCTGCGCTCAGTCACCGACGACGAGTACTTGCGCGAGGAGTTCATCGGCATGGCCTCCCGCATGGCCCACAAGTTCGCTGAGGACCTTGGGAGCGACGTGCAGCGCGGACGACGCCGCGCCTTCGACGCGGGCGAGCATGGCGGCGGTCCGTGTTGGGATGGCTACCGCGACGTGCCCGTAGTCGGAGCCGACGACAAGCCCATCGTCAGCCGGCGCGGCAAGGTCAAGATGCGGCGCGAGATCGACCCTGAGCGCGAGCCGACGATCCGCCGTCTCTGGGACCTCTTGCTCGACGGCATCGCTGATGCCACGGTCGCAAGGATGCTCAACCGCGAGGGCTACCGCACCAAGGACGGCAAGGCGTGGAGTCGGCGGCGAGTCCAGGACACCCGCACCAACCCGTCCTATGCGGGGGCGGTCGTTTGGCATCGCGGGCAGCCCGACCAGGAGATCAACTGGAACGGCATCCACGACGGCCGCTACCTCACCCGCAAGCAGTGGGAGAGCATCCAAGCCACTTGCGCCGAGCGCGACCGGATGCCGGACGGACGGCCGCGCGGAGGACGCGCTACACGTCTCTATGCCTTGTCCAAGCTCGCGGTCTGCGACCGCTGCGGAGAGCCGATGTACGCCTCCACGAGCGCCTACAGACGCAAGGGCGACGGCAGCAAGGCACGTACCTATCTCTGCAAGAACGTCCACGCCGGAACCGGCCTCTGCGACGCACCACGCATCGACGCGGAGGCTGTCGATCTCGCCGTGATCCGCCACCTTGATTCCCTGTTCATCGACTTCGATGGATGGCTAGCCGAGCTAGACCGAAGCGCCGACAAGCGCCGCGCCGAGGTCGAGGCCGCGCTTAATCTCGACCTAGCGGCGCTCCGCACGCTCGACACCCGCGCCGAGAGGATCAAGGCCGACTATCTCCGCCAGATCGACAAGGGCAACGACACCGCCGCCGAGGTCGTCCGCGAGCTACTAGAGCGCACGCACACCGAGCGCCAGGAGATCGAGCAGACCGTCGCCGCACACCACACGACCCTCACCGCCTTGGACGAGCCGGCGACCGACGCCATGCTCGACATCTACAGCCGTCTACGCGACTCCCTGCGTGGAGTAGCCGAGGACGGCGAGGACGGACTAGGAACCCTGAACGACCGGCTGCGCGCGATCTTCAAGGAGTTCCGGCTAGACAAGGTTGACCGCGAGACGGTCGGCATCCTCCCGGTCCTGCGGCCCGACGTGATCGAGCGCTACGGCACTGAGCAGATCACCATCGTCGGAGACGATCAGGCCGTCACGTCCAAGCAGGCCACCCCGGGCGATATGCCCGTCGCCCTGTTCGCCAGCGGCGAGAACGCCGTCACGCCGCCGGCTACGGGCCTACAGGCGTCTCTCGCTGAAACGGTGAGCAATTCCCAGCTGTACCTCCGCACGAAGCCGAAGCGTGGAGCGTTCGCGGCCAGCCAGCCGTACGCCGACGGCGGGCCGAGGTCGAGCTCGGTGCCGTTGCGGTGGAGGCTCTGGCCGGGTGGGGCGACCCATCGCGGGTCGGGATTCGCGGCGAACAGCCGCGCCTGCTCCGCGTCGGACCGGAAGGCGCTGGTGATCGTGAGTGCGACGCCGTCGGCACGAGCTGCCGCTGCGAGGCGGTCGAAGGCATCGGCGACGTCTGGTCGCATCGGCTTGCCCATCCGGTAGGCGAGCGGGCCGCCGTAGCCGCCGCCGGTCGCCTGAGTCGGCATCGCGGGGCCACCGGCCGTCGGCGCCATCTCGGCGGTGGCGCTCGCCGCGACCTCGAGCCGCCGGCGGCGTTCGCTCGTCCCGTCGATCCGCACCTCCACCTCGCCGCGCACGCGAACCCGTACGCGGGTCGGAGCGAAGTCGGCGCCCGGGAAGTCGACGACGGTGGTCTCGAAGCGCGCGCCGTTGCGCTCGACCACCCGCAGCGCGGTCGCACGCGCCCGCTCCGCGTACGCGGCGGCGCTGAGGTGGCGCGGGTTGGGCCGTCCGTTCGATAGGACCGCCGGCTCGAAGAGCCGCGGGTAGTCGTCGCGCATGCGGTGAGCTGCCGAGACCGCAGCCAGGTCTGCTGCTCGCTGGTGACGAGACTTGCTGCCCAGCGCGGCACCGACCGCGACGAGCACGAGTGCGGCGACCATCGCGGACGCCACGACACCAAGCAGGAGCAGGAGCGCCTGCCCTCCCTCTCCACCGAAGCGGCCGGTCCGCGCAGGCATCACGGACGCGCCGGCTCGAGCAGGTGATCCGCCAATGCCGCTATCGCCCGCCCGAAATCGCCGGGCGCGTCCCGGCCCGCAAGCGCCAACTGCGCGGCGACGCGCGCCTCCGGCAGGCGCGGGCCCGCATGCGCCTCCCAGCGTTCGTCGCCGTCCTCCTCCCGATTGAGAACGACCACCGGCTCCGGCCCGACCCTCGCGAGCGACCGCTCGAGCACCCTCGCCAGCGCGGGCTCGCTCGACGGCAAGCCGACCAGGACGACCGCATCGACGAGTGACGTGCTGACCGAGAGAGCACTTGCGTCGGCGACGTCTAAGACGAGCGGCGCGAGACCGCGAGCGGCGTCGACTAGACGTGGCTGATCCTCGGTGCCGGGCTCAGCCAGGCAGAGCCGCCCGACAGCCCTGGCGCGCGCTGGAAGCGAGCGGACGACCGCTCGAGTGAGGCGTCCCGCGGCGATCGTCCCAAGCGGGATGCCGCCCCCTGTCAGCGCTGCCGTAGTCACGACCGCCGCGCGATCGGCGTCCCGCACAGCTAGCTCGGCGCCGAGCGCGCGGGCGACCGTGGTGACGCCGCTGCGTGGGCTCAACCCCGCCACGGCAATCGCAGGGCGGGTCGCTCGTGGCCAAGCCTGGTCCTGAAGCGGCTCGTCGCCGACAGGCTCGATCACGAGATCGGTGACGGCGGCCAACCAGTCGCGCCGCACGGCTGACACTCGCGCGGCGTCCGTCACGGCAGCTCCACGACCGCGACGCGCTCGATCTCCAGCCGCCGGGCGAGCGACGACAGCAGCGCCGGTGGTCGCACGGTCACCCGGACCGCTCCCTCGGCGACGTCGACTCGCGCTCGTGCCTCAGACCAGCCAGGCAACGCCGCCTTGACCGCCTCTCGCGGGCTTGCCCCGCCCGCCACCGCCAGCGCGCCAGCCTCGGCCGCGCTCCCTGCGAGTACCGCGGAGTAGCCCGCGGCGAGCAGCTGGAGCACCACCGCGCCAACGGTCAAGATCAGCGGCAGGCCCGCGAGCACCTCTATCAGCGCCTGCCCGCGCTCGGTCCTCATCGCGCCGCTTCGCCCAGTGACGAGCTGGCGCCGAGCCGCAACGGCGACTGCCAGCGATGCAGCAGCACTGGCATCCTCACCCGCACGCGAACCGCGTCGCCCTCGCGCTCGACGAGGACGCCGCGCCGCAGACCCTCTGGCACCGCCGAGCGCGCCGCGGAACGCACGTCCGACGACACCAGCTCAGCGCGCGCGGCGACCCGCGCCGCGTGAGCGGTCACCAGCAGCGTGTGGCCGGCCAGCGCGAACTGCCAGATCAGCGCGGCGAGCAGGAGCACGAACGGCAGCGACGCGACGAGCTCGACGCTCGCCTGTCCCCGCTCGGCTGTTACGGCACGTTCAGCAGAAGCCACCCAGCCAAGCTCTTGGCTACCCCGTTAAGGGACAACCGAGTTCAGATACGCCAGCGTTACGAATCGACGACGAAGGGGCCGGACTACTCGTAGGCCCTGTAACGGCCCCAGACCCAGTACAGCCCGAACGACGCGGCGCCGAGCAGCGCCAGCCAGATCACCGCTCCCCCGCCCCCGGCGTCGAACAGCCTGTTGGTCGCGCAGAGCGTCAGGAAGGCTAGCCCGATCGAGCCGAACAGCACCCACTGCAGGTTGTCGGGCAGCCCCTCGATCTCGTCGCGGAAGCGCATGTAGAGCCGGTACCCGAGCACGGCGATCGCCGTGAAGAAGACGATCGACAGCAGCGCCAGCGTAAAGTCGAGCGCGCCGCCGCCACCCGGCAGCACCGTGAGGGCGAGCGCAACCAGTGCGATCAGGCCGAACTTCGCGAGCGTTCCCACGCATCGATCCTATCCGGCTTCCGGCCGCCGACCGACCCGGCGAGTGCTGTCCCCACCGCGATCAACAAGACGCCGAAGGCGAGGAACCCGAGATCCCAGCCCAGCGGTGCGCCGAGGTCGTCGCGGACGTGGTGAATGCCAAGCACCTGATGATCGATCAGCCCCTCGACGAGGTTGAAGGCGCCCCACCCCGCCAGCAGCATGCCGGCGTGGACGCGCCACGGTGGAGCGAGCTCACCGCGCCGCCAGGCGCCGACGGCCATGGTCATCGCGACCGCCACGACCACCCACGTCGCGAGATGGAAGAAGCCGTCCGCGAGCGTGTTCGCCTCGAGTCCGCTGACGGTTCCGGCGGGGTGGTCTCCCGTATCGGTCAGCAGATGATGCCACTGGAGGATCTGGTGCATCACGATGCCGTCAACGAAGCCGCCGAGGCCGATCCCAAACAGGAAGCTCGGCAGCACCCGTGGCCTCGGCGTCGGACTCGGAGCGGTGCCGGTCACGCTGCGGGGCTACCCGCGCGCGACCCGCACAAACGATCAGGCCGAGATCACGCCAGCCGCAGTGAGCGCCAGGACCAAGACGCCAAGCGCGATCCGGTACCAGACGAAAACCGCAACCGAGTGGTTGGACAGGTAGCGCAGCAGCCAGGCGATCGCCGCATAGCCGACGACGAACGAGATCACCGTCGCCAGGGCCACGTAGCCGAACGGCTCGTCGCCGCCCTCCTCGCCCGACAGGATCCCGACGAGCTGGTAGAGCCCGCTCGCGAGCACTGCCGGGATCGCGAGCAGGAAGGAGAACCGCGCCGCAGCCGCGCGGTCGAGACCGAGCAGCAGGCCGGCGCTCATCGTCGCCCCCGAGCGCGACACGCCCGGGATCAGCGCGAGCGACTGCGCCACGCCGATCGCCACCCCGTCGCGAACCGACAGCTGGTCGACGTCACGCTCGTGGGAGCCGACGCGATCCGCGTAGCCGAGGATCAATCCGAACACGATCAGGACCGTCCCGACCAGCCACAGGTCACGCGCACCGTTCTCGATCTGCTCCTCGAACGTCAGACCGAGCACGCCGATCGGGATCGTCGCGACGATCAGATACCAGCCGACGCGCGCGTCGGTGGTGATTCGCAGCGCCGGATTGCGCAACGAGCTGGCCCACGTCGTGGCGATCGCCCACAGGTCGCGCCTGAAGTAGATGAGCACCGCAGCCTCGGTGCCGAGCTGCGTCACCGCCGTGAATGCCGCGCCCGGGTCGTCCCAGCCGAAGAACGCCGACGCGATCAGCTGGTGTGCGCTGGAGGAGATCGGCAGGAACTCGGTCAGCCCCTGGATGATGCCCAGGACGATTGCCTCGATCAGCGACACGAGCGCGAAACCCTAGTGAGCGCCGCCGTCGCCGCCGCAGCCGGTAAGATCCCGCGCCGATGAAGGCCCGACTCACCCTCCTCGCGACGCTTGTCCTCTCGTTCGTCCTCGTGTACGCGATCCCCGCGTTCGCGCACGACAACGGCGAGGGTCTCGTCGGCGAGACCGACGACAAGATCATCACGTTCTTCTCGCTCGGAGTGGTCGTCTTCTTCGCGTTGGTCGCCCTGATCGGCTCCTGGCTCCAGTCCGTGCTGGAGCGCCGCAAGGAGCAGCGCAAGGCGGCCCACGTCAAAGAGCAGATCGGCTGGTAGCTCCGGCCCGATGAGGGTTGACTGACGTGGCAGTCGACTCCGATCAGGTGGTCTACGAGCGCCGGGGGGCCGGGGCGCTGGTGACGATCGACCGCCAAGAGCGACGCAACGCCGTCGACGGCCCGACCGCGGAGCTGCTCGCCGAGGCACACGATCGCTTCGAGGCCGACGATGACGCGCGCGTGATGGTCCTCACCGGCGCCGGCGACGAGGCGTTCTGCGCCGGCGCCGACCTCAAGGCGATCGACACGCTCGGACCGCGGCTGCGGTCGCCCGACGGCCCGCTCGGCTTCACCCGCCGGGCTTCGAGCAAGCCGACGATCGCGGCGATCTCCGGCTGGGCGCTCGCCGGCGGGCTCGAGCTGGCGCTGTGGTGCGACCTGCGCGTGGCGACCGCCACGGCGCGACTGGGCTTCACCGAGCGGCGGTTCGGCGTGCCGCTGATCGACGGCGGGACCCAGCGGCTGCCGCGGATCGTCGGCCTCGGGCGCGGGCTCGACCTGATCCTCAGCGGGCGGATCGTCGAGGCCGAGGAGGCGCTGGCGATCGGATTGCTGACCGAGATCGTCCCGACCGGGACGCACGTCGAGCGCGCGCTGGCGATGGCGCAGGCGCTTGCCGCCTTCCCTCAGGAGACGATGCTCGCCGACCGCCGCGCCGCGCTCGAGGGCTTCGGGATGCCGCTCGCCGACGGGATCGAGCTCGAGTCGCAGGCTGGCCCGGCGACTTACGCCGACGCCGTCGAGGGCGCCGGCCGCTTCGCCGGCGGCGAGGGCCGCGGCGGCGCGGGCGCAGGCGTCTGAGCCGCTAGGGCTCGCCCTGCTGGAAGTCGCCGGCGCGCAGGATCAGCAGCGTCACTACCGCTCCCGCCAGCGCCAGCACGCCGGAGACGAGAAAGACCTCGTTGAGGCGAGCGACGAACCCCTCCACCGGCAGACGGTGCTGGAAGAGTGCGCCAAGGCCGGCGATCCCGGTGGCGATCCCGACCTGGCGAAAGGTGTTGTTGATGCCCGAGGACAGCCCTGAGCGCTCGACGGGCAGCACGCCGACCATCGCAGCGGCCAGCGCAGGGCTGATCACCCCGACCCCAGCGCCTCCGACGAGCAGCCCCGGCAGCAGCGCGGTCCAGTCGTCCCCCCGCTCGAGGCCGTGCATGAGCAGCATGCCCACGCCGATCAGGACGAGGCCGACGGTCAACAGCGTGCGGAGCGGGACGCGCGCCGTCAGGGCGCCGGAGATCGGCGCGGCCACGAACAGGGTGACCGTCACCGGGAGCATCCGCAGGCCTGTCTCGAACGGGGTGTAGCCGAGCTCGCTCTGGAAGTAGATCGCCAGGAAGAGCAGCATCGGATAGAGGGCGACCGACTGGACGAACGCGACGATCGCGGTGCCGGTGAAGGCGCGCAGGCGAAAGAGGCGGACATCGAGCATCGGGCTCGTTCTGCGCAGCTCGATCGCGACGAACGCGAGCAGCGCCAGCGGCCCGCCGATCAGGCCGACGAGCACGAGCGGGCTGTCCCAGCCGTCGGGATTGCCGCGCACCAGCGCGAGAACGAGCAGGAACAGGCCTGTGCTGAAGGCAAGCGCACCAGGGATGTCGACGCGACCGGCGGCCGGGTCACGCGACTCGCGCAGCGTGCGCAGCGCCACGACCATCAGTGCGGCCCCGACCGGCAGGTTGAGCCAGAAGATCCAGCGCCAGCCGAGGCCGTCGATCAGCGCGCCGCCGACCAACGGTCCGATCGCGAGCGCCGCACCGCTGACGGCACCCCAGACGCCGAGTGCGCGACCGCGGTCGGCACCGCGGTACTCCTCGGCGAGCAGCGCTAGCGAGGTGGCGAACATCGCCGCCGCACCGATGCCCTGGACCGCACGCGCTACGTCCAGAGCCGTGGCCGAAGGGGCTCCGGCACAGGCCGCCGATGCCCCGATGAACACCGTCAGCCCGGATGCGAACAACAGCCGCCGGCCGTAGCGGTCTGCCAGCGAGCCGGCTGTGAGCAGGGTGACCGCCAGCGTCAAGGCGTAGGCGTCGATCACCCACTGCAACTGGGCGAAGTCGGCATCGAGATCGCCCTGGATCGCCGGCAGGGCGACGTTGACGACCGTGACGTCGAGGAGCAGCAGGGCGGTGGACGCGCAGACGACGCCGAGCGTCCACCCCCTGCCTGCCCTCGCGGGCGACGGGCTCAGCAGCAGCCGCCGTCGTCGCAACAACCGCCATCTATGGCGTCAACCATGTGCTCAACTCCTTCAGGGCGTCGGTCTTTACGTAGTAGAAGGCCCACAGCCCGTTGCGCTCCGAATCGACGAGACCCGCCTTACGCAGGACGCCGAGATGGTGCGAAACGGTCGGCTGCGAGAGGTCGAACAACGGCACCAGCTCGCAGACACAGACCTTCCCGGCGTGCTTGCGCAGCACGTCTACGAGCTGCAGGCGCACCGGGTCGGACAAGGCCTTCGCGATGGCCGCCATCCGCTCGGCCTGCGCCCGCTCGACGTCCGGATAGACGACGGGCTCACAGCACGGCGCCCCAGCGGGGGCCTTCTGCTTGGGCGTTAGCTCCAGATCGACAGCCATCTATACACATATATCAATTGAACTGACGAACGTCAATGCAATAAGCTGCCGCGCCCGTGGAGCTCGAGCGACCGAACCTCATCCGCCGCTCACTCGCCGAGGGAATAGCGGCGTTCGCGCTCGTGTTCGCCGGCTGCGGGGCGATCGTCGCGAACACGGTCTATGACGGGGCGCTGGGCGCCGTCGGCGTGGCACTCGCCTTCGGACTGATCGTCATGGCGATGGTCTACGCGACCGGCCACCTGTCGGGAGCCCACATCAACCCAGCCGTGACGCTCGCCTTCACGCTCACGCGCCACTTCCCCGCCCGTGAGGCCGCTGCCTACGTCGGTGCGCAGGCCGCGGGTGCCACGCTCGGGGCGCTCTCGCTGCTCGCCGTCTGGCCACACGCACCCGCGAGCCTCGGCGCAACCGTTCCAAGCGGCGAGATCGGGGTGACAGGCGCGCTGGTCTACGAGCTGGTCCTTACGGCGATCCTGATGTTCACGATCATGGCCGTGGCGACAGACACCCGTGCCGTCGGTGCCGGCGCGGCGATCGCGATCGGCGGCGCGGTGGGACTCGACGCGCTGTTCGGCGGGCCCGTGACCGGGGCGTCGATGAACCCGGTGCGCTCGCTCGCCCCCGCGCTGGCGAGTGGCACCTGGACCGACTTCTGGATCTACGTCGTCGGCCCGATCGCCGGTGCGGCGCTCGCCGCCTTGGCCTACCAAGCCGTTCGAGGAGACGAGACCTGATGGCGCGCGTGCTGTTCGTCTGCCTTCAGAACGCGGGCCGGTCGCAGATGAGCAAGGCCCTGTTCGAGCGCGTGGCGGGCGACCGGCACGAGGCCGACTCGGCCGGCACGACGCCCGCCGGGCAGGTTCATCCCGAGGTCGTCGAAGCGCTCGGCGAGCTCGGGATCGACATCTCGAGCAACGTCCCGCGACGGCTCACCGAGGATCTCGCCCGCTGGGCAGACGTGGTGATCACGATGGGTTGCGGCGACAAGTGCCCCTACATCCCGGGCAAGCGCTACATCGACTGGGATCTCACCGATCCCCACGGCCGCAGCCTCGACGACGTGCGCCGCATTCGTGACGACATTGCTGCGCGCGTGAAGACCCTGGCGGAAGAGCTCGACGCGGGCGCCTAGACTGCGCGGCCGTGACCGCCCCCGCGATCGAGGTCTCAGACCTGCGTAAGAGCTATGGCGACGTCGACGCCGTGCGTGGCCTCTCGTTCGAGGTCGAGCGCGGCGAGGTGTTCGGCCTGCTCGGCCCCAACGGCGCCGGCAAGACGACGACCGTCGAGATCCTCGAGGGCTACCGCCGCCGCTCCAGCGGCAACGTGAGCGTGCTCGGCCACGACCCCGAGCAGCGCGAACGCGAGCTGCGCCAGCGCGTCGGGATCGTCCTGCAGAGCTGCGGCTTCTACCCGCGCCTGACCGTGCGCGAGGCCGTCGGCCACATGGCGAAGTCCTACCCCCACCCGCTCGACCCCGACGAGACGATCGCGCTCGTCGGGCTCGACGAGAAGTCCGATGTCCGCGCCGGCAGGCTGTCGGGCGGCCAGCAGCGGCGACTCGACCTGGCGCTCGCGCTGGTCGGCGATCCCGAGCTGGTCTTCCTCGACGAGCCGACGACCGGCTTCGACCCGGCGGCGCGGCGTGACGCCTGGGAGATCGTCCGTCGCCTGCGCGACCTCGACAAGACCGTCCTGCTGACCACCCACTACCTCGACGAGGCCCAGGCGCTCGCCGACCGCGTCGCGATCGTCAAGGACGGTCGGGTGGTTGCGGAGGGCCCGCCCTCCGACCTGACACCCGAGTCGGCCGGCTACCGCGTCTCGTATCTCTCGAGCGGGCGGCGGGTCGAGCACCAGACCGAGGACCCGACCGACCTCCTGCACCGCCTGACCGGTGACGCGCTCGGCCGCGGCGAGCGGCTCGAGGGCCTGGAGGTGCAGCGGCCGACGCTCGAGGACGTCTACCTCGAGCTGACCGCGGAGGACGAGCAGGCATGAGCGGCGCCGCACTTGCCTGGCAGCAGTTCCGCGTCGAGCGCAAGCTGTTCTGGCGCAACCCGAGCGCGGCCTTCTTCAGCTTCATCCTGCCGCTGACGCTGCTGCTGCTCGTCGCCTCGGTGTTCGCCGACGATCCCGGCGAGCTCGACGTCCTGATCCCCGGCGTGGCCGGGATGAGCGTGATGGCCACGACCTTCAACGCGATGGCCTACAACCTCACCTTCCTACGGGAGCAGGGAATCCTCAAGCGGCTGCGCGGCACGCCGATGCCCGCGAGCTCCTACTTCGCCGGCTTCCTCGGCAACGCGGTCGCGAACGCCTTCGTCCAGGTCGGCCTGGTGGTCGTCGTCGGCCACCTGCTCTACGACGTCGCCTGGCCGAAGGACTGGTTCGAGCTCGCCGTGTTCACGCTCGTCGGCGTAGTGACCTTCGGCTCGCTCGGGATCGCTCTGTCACATGTGATCCCCAACTTCGACTCGGCGTCGGCCTACGTCAACGCGCTCTTCCTGCCGGCGATCATGATCTCCGGGGTCTTCTACTCGAGCGACTCGCTGCCCGCGGGGTTGGCGGCAGTCGCCGAGATCCTCCCGCTCAAGCACGTGATCGACGGCTTCTCGGACGCGATCGTCGACGGTCAGGGGCTCAGCCACGAGCTCGGCGCGCTCGCGGTACTGGCGGCCTGGGGCGCCGTCGGCCTCATCCTCGCGGTGCGGGGCTTCCGCTGGGACGACCGGCGCTAGCGCGCGCGGTCAGGCCTCCCGTCCCACTCGTTCTCCAGCGCCCAGCGGGCGCCGACGGTCCACGCCTGGACGCGGCTGGCGATCGGCGCCGGCTCAGGGCCTCCGGCGGTGACGGCGTAGAGCTCGGGCGCTCCCCCGAGCCGGTCGAGCGCATCGAGAACGCCGGTTCGCACGCGCTCGGCATCGACGTGCAATCCAGCCGCACGTAGCCCAGACCAGCCGAGCCAGGAGTCGAACGGCCACACCGAGCCGCGGTGGTATGCAACGGGATCGAACAGCGGGTGCTCTGACGAGAGCGTCCGCAGGCCCCAAGGGGTGAGCACGTCCGGCGCGACAAGCCGCTCGGCAGCCCCGTCGGGGGCCGCACCTGCCCACAGCAGCCAGCCGAGCTGTGAGCCGGCGCCGGTTACATGTCGGCCGTCGGCCTCGATCGCCAGCGTCTCTGCCGTGAAGGCGCGCGCAACCTCGTCTCGGAGCGCGCCAGCGATGTCGCGGTGGCGGCCCTCGCCAGAGAGCCGCGCGAGCGCCCTGGCAGCGACGACCACCGCGGCGTTGCTGTCTGCGTCCGCCAGCGGCGCCACCGGCGCGCTGCCGTTCTCGCGCAGGATCCCGCCACCGTGCGTGTCGGGATCGAGTGGGTCCATCGTGTCGCGCCAGCCCTGTTGCCTCAGGCCGCCGCGCAGCTTGCGCGGGCCGTGTCGCACCAGCCCGCCGCCACGCTCCACCGTCCGTGCGAGCCACTCCCCCGCAGCCCGCCAACTTGGCTCGAGCTCGGCCGCGAGCTGCGCGTCCTCGAGCGCGTCGAGCACCACGAGGAACCACGACGTCGAGTCGGCCGAGCCGTAGTAGCGCAGCCCCCCGTCGCGGATCGGCCAGCCGGCGTCGTGTAGGCGCTGCGGCGCCGTCTCCCAGACCTCGTGCGGGATCTTGCCGGGCTCCTCATCGGTCTCGGGGTCGTCGTGCCGGCCCTGGAGCGCTGCGAGCGCGCGCAGCGTCGCCCGGGCCACGTCCGGTCGAACCGGCAGCAGCTGGAGTGCCGTGATCAGCGAGTCACGGCCGAACAGCGTCTTGAAGCGGCCGGGGTCGTCGGAGCCAGTCGATGCGGCGCTCGCGTACGCCCAGCCGCCTGGCGACAGCACGCTGTCCAGCAGCGTGGGCCCGTTCAACCCTTTACCGCGCCTGCCGTCATACCCGCCACGATCCGGCGCTGGAAGATGATCACGAGCGCGACGAGCGGGATCGTGATCACGACCGAAGCCGCACTGATCGTGCCCAGCGGCACCTCGAACTCGGTGCTGCCGGTGAAGTTCGCGACCGCCACCGGGACCGTGTAGGCGTCGGGCGAGCTCGTCAGCGTCACAGCGAGCAGGAACTCGTTCCAGACGAAGAACGCCGTCAGCAGCCCGGCCGTGACGAGCCCCGGAGCCGCGAGTGGCAGCACGACCTTGCGGAACGCCTCGAAGTGGCTCGCGCCGTCGACCAGCGCCGCCTCCTCGAGCTCCTTCGGGATCTCCTTGAAGAACGACGCGAGGATGTAGATCGCCAGCGGCAGGGCGAACGTCAGGTAGGGGATGATCAGCCCGACGTAGGTGTTGTAGATCCCGATGTCGGTCCAGAGCTTGAAGATCGGCGCCGCGATCGCGATCGGCGGGAAGGTCGAGATCGACAGCACGATCGCGAGGATCAGGAACTTGAAGCGGAAGCGCAGCCGCGCGAGCGCGTAGGCGGCGAACGAGCCGAACACGAGCGCCAGCGTCGTCGTGATCGTCGTGATGATCACGCTGTTGCGCAGCGCCGAGATGAAGTCGTCGTTCTTGAAGATCGACTCGTAGTTGTCGAGCGACGGGCTCGGCGGGATCAGGTCGGAGCTCGACAGGTCCGTGCCCGTCTTCAGCGACACGTTGATCAGCCAGTAGAAAGGCAGCAGGCAGAAGACGCAGATCAGCGCGACCGCGATCCAGAGCGCCACTGGGCGAAGGCGGGCCGCCATCTCAGTCGTCCGCCACCAGCGAGCGGATGTTGCCGCCCACCGTCCGGATGTACAGGAACGAGACGGCCATCACGATCACGAACGTCAGCACCGACAGCGCGGAGCCGTAGCCGATCAGCCGGTTGTTGGTGAGCTCGTTGTGGGCGAGCAGCGACAGCGTCGTGGTGTTGTTCGCGCCACGGGTCAGCACGTAGGGGAGGTCGAAGATCCGCAGCGCGTCGAGCGTGCGGAAGATCAGCGCCACGAGGATCGCCGGCGCGAGCAGCGGCAGCGTGATGCGCCGGAAGCGCTGCCAGGTGCTGGCGCCGTCGACCTTCGCCGCGTCGTATACGTCGTTCGGGATCACCTGCAGGCCGGCGAGCAGCAGCAGGGCCATGAAGGGCGCCGTCTTCCAGACGTCGGCGAGCACCATCACGGCCAGCGAGTAGCCCTCCTCGCCGAGCCACACGACGTCCGCGCCGGGAAGTCCCAGCGTCGACAGCAGCTGCGGGGCGAGGCCCAGGTTCGGCTCGAAGATCGTCCGCCAGGTGATCGCGCTGACGACGGTGAGGACGGCCCACGGGACGAGGACCACCGTCCGCAGCACCGCGCGGCCGCGGAACGCCTCGTGCATCGCCAGCGCCATGCCGATGCCGACCAGCAGCTCCAGGCCCACCGAGATGACAGTGAACATGAAGGTGACGATCACCGCCTGCCAGAACTCGGACGAGCCGAACGCCTCGGTGTAGTTGTCGAAGCCCGCGAAGCGCGAGAGTCCGGGCACCCGGACGCTGTACTCGTTGAGCGACAGCCAGAACGCGTATCCGATCGGGTAGGCGGCGACCAGCGCGATGACGACCATCGACGGCGACAGCATCCACAGCGCGAGCCGCCGCTCGCCACGGCCGTAACGGCGTCGGCGAGACCCGTTCTCCTCGAGTCTCGCCGTTGCCGCCTCCATCGCGTCTTCCTCTGGACGGAGTCCAGGCTCCTAGAAGGTCTCCAGTGCGCTCTGGATGTCTCCGTTCATGTCCTGAGCCGCCTGGTCGGGCGACTTGTCTCCCTGCAGCGCGGCGTAGACGTTCGTGTAGATCGCCTCGCTGATCTGCGGATAGACCGGCGACACCGGTCGCGGCTTCGCCTGCTCGACCGCATCGCGCAGCTCGCCCGCGAACGGCAGCGCCTTCTTCACCTCGGGCCGGTCGTAGACGGCGCTGACGACCGCCGGCAGCGAGGCCTCCGTCACCTGCGGCACCTGCTGATCGGCGCTGGTCGCGAACTCGGTGAAGGCAAGTGCGCCCTCGGGGTTGTCCGAGTAGGACGAGATCGCGAGGTTGTAGCCGCCGAGCACGCCGGCGCCGGGGTTGCCCTCGTAGGACGGGAAGGTCGTGATCTCGAAGCTGTCCGCGATCGACGAGTCCTTCGCGAGCGCGTAGGCATACGGCCAGTTGCGCATGAACGTCGCGCGGTTGGCCTCGAAGGCGCGGCGGGACTCCTCCTCCATGTAGGTGGTGACGGCCTTGGGCACCGCTCCGTCGTCGATCCCCTGCTTCATGAAGGCGAGGACGTCGCGTACCTCCTGGCTGTCCGCCGTCGCCTCGGTCGCGTCCTCGTTGACGACGCTCGCCCCCGCGCTGTAGAGCAGCTCGAGGAAGTTGACGGTCAGTCCCTCGTAGCGCGCACCCTGGTAGATGAAGCCATCGTCCTGCTGGGCCTGGGAGTACACGTCCTCCCATGTCTCGGGCGGCTGGTCGCCTGCCTGGTTGGTCCGCCAGTAGATGAAGCCCGCGTTCGTGTTGAACGGGTAGGCCCAGTACTTGCCCTCGTACTGAGCGGTCTCGAGCGTCGACGGGATGAAGTCGTCGCTGGTGCGCTCGATCGCGTCGCTGACGTCGAGCAGCCAGCCCTGGGCTGCGTACTCGGCCGTCCAGATGACGTCCATGCCGAGCACGTCGCACTCCGGCGACTCGGCGCGCAGCCGCTGGATCTGCAGGCGGCGCTGCTCGTCGGCCGACTCGGGCAGCTGGAGCAGCTCGACGTTCGCGTTCGGGTTCTGCTCGTTGAAGTTGTCGACGACCGTCTTGAACGCGCCGGAGGTGTCCTTGCCGATGCACCAGGTGACGTCGCCCTCGGCCTTCGCCTGGCTGACCTTGTCGGCGTCCTGGGTGGCGGCACTGCCGCCGCCGCTGTCCCCGTCATCGCCGCAGCCGGCGATCGCGAGCATCAGGACGGCGATCAAAAGCGCTGGCAAGCGCAGGCCTCTCATGGCAAGGCTCCTCTCCTCGTGGCTCCTGCCAGACCCGTTCCCCCCACCTGGGCGGCGCAAACCGACCGACCCGTGCGAACTGGCCAATCAGATGCGCAGCGTGTGGCCGTTGCGGCGCAGCCACTGCTCGTGCTCTCGATAACGCGGCCAGCGCGACCGCAACAGGGCCCAGAACCGCTCTGAGTGATCGTGGACCTCGAGATGGACGACCTCGTGCTCGACGACGTAGTCGAGGATCTCCGGCGGCGCGAGCAGCAGCCGCCAGTTGAAGCTCATCCCGCCGTTCGAGGAGCAACTGGCCCAGCGGGTCCGCTGGCCGCGGATCTGCAGCGCGGAGTACGTGGTGCCGGCCCGTCGAACGGCGGCGTCCAGCCGGCACGCCACCTCGTCGCGTGCCCGGGCGCGGTACCAGCGCTCGAGCAGCGCGCGCACCGCGTCCTCGCCACCGACGCCGAGCCTGACCTCGAGCGTGCCTCCGCTCAACGAGACGTGTCCACGTGTCCGCTCGGGCTCGACGCGGACGTCGAGCACGAGCACGCGGCCGAGATAGGGAACCGCGCCGCCGTCGACCAGGCGCGGTCGCGGGCGGGCTGCCTCGGCGTCCCGCATCCGTCGCAGAGTGCGCTCGATCCACGGCTGCTTGGCCTCGACGAACGGCTCGACCTCGCTCAGCGGCAGCCGCTTCGGCACGACGACCTCGACGCCGTCGGCGGTGACCTGGATGCGCGCACGGCGCGCGCGGTCCGAGCGTCGGATCGTGTAGGGGACGGCGGCCACCGGCTCAGCCTAGGCGGCGCGGCGGGGGACGGCCGGGCTCTAGACGATCAGCGGAACGGCCCCGCCGTCGACCGACCATGCCGCTCCCACGACGTTGGCGGCCCGAGCCGAGCACAGGAAGGCGATGACGGCGGCGATCTCGTCCTCGCTGCCGAAGCGGCCGAGCGGGATCTTCTCGCGCTGGGCTTCGAGCGCCTGCTCGCGGGTGATCCCGCGCGCGCTGGCGGCCTGATCGGCGAGCCCGCCCTCGTCGAGCCACATCCCGGTGTCGACGGGGCCGGGCGCGACCGCGTTGACCAGCACGCCGCGGGCCGCCCAGGCATCGGCCCAGGCACGCGACAGCGACAGCTGGGCGGCCTTGGTGACCGAGTAGGCGACGTTGGTCAACGATGGCCGCTTGCCCGAGGACGAGCAGACGTTCACGATCCTCCCGGCCCCACGACTCTCCATCGCTGGCGCCGCGGCGCGCATGAAGCGCATCGGAGCCATCACGTGGAGAGCCCACTGCGCCTGCCACTCCGCATCCGTGAGCTCATCCATCGGACGGGCCTCGGTAGCGCCGGCGTTGTTCACCAGAGCGTCCACCCCACCGAAGGCTCGCGTGCACTCCGCCACCGCCCGATCGCCGGCGTCGGGATCGGTCACGTCGATCGCGAGCGCTCGAGCGCGCTCGCCACACAGATCCGTCGCTGCCTGGAGCGTCTCCGCATCGCGGGAGATCAGCAGGACCGAAGCACCCTCGGCCGCAAGCAGTCGCGCGGTCGCGAGGCCGATGCCACGGCTCGCGCCGGTGACGATGCAGGCCCTGTCGCCGAGTCCCAGATCCATGCCTAGGAGTGTCCCAGCGGACGCTCGTAGGCGTCGGGATTGGCGCAGTGCGGCATCCGTGCGCCGCTGAGGCCAGCGAGCAGGTTGCCGACGGCGATCTCCGCCATCTCCGCGCGCGTCGCGCGCGACGCCGAGCCGAGGTGGGGGGCGATGACGAGGTTCGGCGCCCGCAGCAGCGGGTGCTCGGCGGGCAGCGGCTCAGGATCGCTGACGTCGAGTCCGGCGCCGGCGATCCAACCCTCGTTCAGCGCCCGAGTGAGCGCGCCGGTGTCGACGATCGGCCCGCGCGCCGTATTGACCAGGTAGGCATCCGGGCCCATCCGCCGTAGCGCGTCCGCGTCGATCATGCCGCGCGTACGCTCGGTCAAAGGACAGTGGAGGGTGACCACGTCCGCCTCTGCCAGCAGCCGCTCGAGCGCGATGCCGTCGGTGCGTCCGGTGTGGAGCGCGCGTGCTCCGAATCCCTCGACACGGCGCTTGACGGCGTGGCCGATCCGTCCTAGCCCGACGATGCCGACGGTCGAGCGGTGGAGGTCGTGCCCGAGCAGCATGGCGGGCTCCCAGGTCAGCCAGTCGCCCGCGCGAACCGACGCGTCGCCCGCCGGTATCCGGCGCATCACGGCGAGCATCAGCGCGAGTGCGAGGTCCGCGCTGGTCTCGGTCAGGACATCTGGCGTGTGGCCGACCTGGATGCCGCGACTGCTCGCCGCCTCGAGATCGATGTTGTCGACTCCGACGGCGTAGGTCGAGACCGCCCGCAAGTCGGGCGCCGCCGCGAGCAGTGCCGCGTCGACCGGATCGGTGAGCATGCAGAGCAGCCCCTCGGCATGCTCGACGCGCTCACGCAGAGCGTCAGCGGTCGGCGGCAGGCGATCTGGCCAGATCTCGACGTCGTGCAGCTCCGCCAGGCGGTCGAGAGCCGTCCCGGGGACCTGCCGCGTCACGAAGCATCGCGCCACGGCGCATACCCTCGCAGATGGCCCTTGGGAGAGGGAAGGCCGCGTCTTCACGCAAAAAAGAACGAGGTGGCGACCAAGAAACGGTCACCACCTCGCTTAAATCACCTAGCGCCTGATCTGAGCGATCCGACGCGCCCCCTGCGGTAGGGAACCGGCGGCAGCCCCGAAGGGCCACCGCCGGCCGTGTGATGTTGACCAAAGACAGCTCGTCGGAAGAAAAACTTCCGGCGAGGGAGAGAACCTCGTACTAGCTACCTTCAGTCACCGTGAACTTAAGCACATTGTTTGGAACACAGTCAAGACGTAGTACGGAAACGAAAACGTATTCAAGTAACTACGCATCCGCGGTACACGAGGTGCCGTCATCCGGGTCGAACAGCTGCACCTTCGATCCGTCGACGAAGAGCTCCACCTCCTGGCGCTCCCTGACATCGCTCTCAGGCGATAGCCGTGCCACCACACGGCCTCCCTCACCGGCCCCGGGAACCTCGCCGACACCGGCGTCCTCCGCGAGCTCACGCAGCTCCTCGGACTCGATGCGCTCGTCGGTCGCGACCTTGAAATGCGCGTACACCTCGGCCCCCATCGACTCGACGACGTCGATCTCAGTGCGGAATACGGCACCGCTGCCACGTGCCTCGTCGCCGACGAGCTGCGCATCCTCGAACGCCTCCGGGCGGATCCCGGCGACGAGCTGCTTGCCGTCCACGCGGCCGATCCGCCCGCGCTGCCCGGCCGGTAGCGGTATCTCCACCATCGGCAGCCGCAACGTGTCGCCCTCCACGGTCGCCGGCATGAAGCTCATCGCCGGCGACCCGATGAATCCGGCAACGAAGAGGTTCTTTGGTGAGTTGTATAGCTCCATTGGCGTACCGACCTGTTGGAGCACACCAGAGCGCATAACCGCCACCCGATCGCCGAGCGTCATCGCCTCGGTCTGATCGTGGGTCACGTAGATCGTCGTGGTATCGAGGCGCTGCTGAATACGGGACACCTCGGTCCGCATCTGGACGCGCAGCTTGGCGTCGAGATTCGACAGCGGCTCGTCCATCAGGAACGCGGCGGGCTCCCGAACGATCGCCCGCCCCATCGCCACCCGCTGGCGCTGACCTCCGGAGAGATTGGCCGGCTTGCGATCGAGGTGCTCGGTGAGGTCGAGGATCTCTGCCGCCTCGGTGACGCGACGCTCGATCTCCGACTTGTCGAGGTCGTGCAGCTTGAGCGAGAAGCCCATGTTGCCGCGCACGCTCATGTGCGGATACAGCGCGTAGTTCTGGAAGACCATCGCGATGTCACGCTCACGCGGCGGCTTCTCGTTGACGACCTGATCGCCGATCCGCAGATCCCCGGCGGTGATGTCCTCGAGCCCCGCGACCATTCTCAGTGCGGTCGACTTCCCGCAGCCCGAGGGTCCGACGAGGATCACGAACTCGCCGTCCTCGATGTCGAGGCTCATGCTCTTGACCGCCTCGTAGCCGTCCGGATACCGCTTGGTCACGCCGTCGAACGAGATGTTGGCCATGCCATCCTCTCCTCGCCCGGGCGTGTACCCCCCGGTTGGCGCGGACAAACCGCGCTACCGGCGGGGGCGCGGCAACCGCGAGCCGTCGACGACCTCGAAGTCGCTGCCGCGGACGCGGTGGAGCGAGTGGAGGTCGTCGTTGTCCCAACGGGGCGAGGGTGCTCCCGAGACGTACCAGGCCGACCCGTTGTCGGCGACCAGTGCGCCGTAGCGCTTCAGCGCACGCAGGACGGCGCGCGACTGCTTGGGGAACCGAGAGACGTCGAAGGCGCGGCGCAGGCGAAGGCGCTGTCCCATCGCCGGCAGATCGGGATCGGTCGAGTCAGAGGCGAAGTGGCGCGCTGGGTAGGCGAACGCGCGCCGGGTGCGTGGCACGGTGATGCGCAGCGCGTGGTCGATCCGGCCACGCCGTACCTCGTCGTAGCGCACCAGGCCGGGAAGGATCGGCAGCCCCGCCGCGTCCGCCGATGTCCATCCCCGTGGACGGAGCCTGTTCGAGCGCAGGTTCCAGCGAGCGCCGGACCCGGCGCTCCAGCGTCTACCGCCGTCGCGCGGATGGGCGGCATAGAGCTCGTGCAACCGGCAGCGCGACCGGTCGACGACGATCACGTGGCGATCGCCGTCCGCTTGACGGCCGCCCTCGATCGGCGCCCCGCGCGGGATCGGATAGCGGCCGCGGTCCGACTCGTCGGCGTAGTCGAAGCTGACCGGCACCCTCGGCTGAGAGCGTCCGACGACGACGAACGGGATGCCGATCGGCCCGCCGTCCCATCTCCCGGAGCCGAAGTCGGCGTGGGCGTGGCTGCCAGCCCCGATCGCACGCACGATCGCCTCCGAGCGAGGGTGGACGGGCAGGCCGTCGACAGCCAGGTTCCAGTGACTGTCACGCGGGAAGATCTGGCACTTCGGCGCGGCCGGCAGTGGCTTTCCCGCGCCGTCGTCGCGCGCCAAGACCAAGCCGACGACGATCGCACCGAAGACGGCGATCGCCAGTCGGAGCCGGAGGTCCATTCAGCCGATCGGCTTGACGCGCTGGTCGCCGGGCGGCGCCTGGCCGTCGCGACCGACGTAGCCGTCCTTCGCTCCGACGACCACGTAGACGGCCTCGACGTCCCCCTTGTTACGGACCTTGCGATGGACCGGCGCGTCGACCCGTGCCAGCCCGCCGGCGCCGAGGCGGTGGACCGTGCCGTCGCCGAACTCGATCTCGATCTCGCCCGAGTGGACGAAGTAGAGCTCCTCCTGAATGTCGTGGTAGTGGAAGCCCGACTCGATCCCGGGTGGCATCACGATCGCGTTGACGCCCAGCTCGGCAACCTCGAGATCGCGGCGGATCTTGCGAAATCCCGGGCCCTCGCCGAGGTCGTCGAGGCTCGCCACCGCCCAACCCTCACCCTTCTTCACGTTGGTCATGGCGAGCAGCCTATCTCGGCCTCAGCCGCCAGCGGCCTCCGCGCGACGCAGGCCACGCAGCGCCCAGGTGCCCATCACCACGAGCAGCGCGAGGACGGCGCCGTAGGCGACCAGGCCATCGGACGAGCTACCGGATATGAAGTCGCGGCCGCCCTCGACGATCGGCGTGATCGGATTGACCCCGGCCACGGCATGGACCCAGCCGGTGAGCAGGTCATACGGCACGTAGACGGGCGCGAGGAAGACGATCAGGAAGACGGGCGTCTGCATCAGCGGGCCCGCCTGCAGCGAGCGAAAGCGCAGAGCTATGCCCGCGGCCCACATCAGCGCCGTGAGGTTCAAGAGGAGGGCGAGGCCGTACAGGCCGACGAGCTCGGCGGCGCTCCCGCCCACCTCCATGCCGGCGATCAGAGCGACCACGGTGAGCAGGGTCCAGACGAAGATCGCCCGCCCCATCGCAACCAGCGCGTAGCCCGCGAGGATCGCGCGGCGGTTGGGTGCCGCGAGCAGCATCCTGCGCCCGATCCCGGACTCGAAGTCACGGGCGATCGCGAAGCCTGTGAAGACGCCGCCGAAGGCGCTCGCCTGCAACAGGACGAAGACGAACTGGAAGGTCGTGTAGTTCTCCGGGAAGTCGAAGCCCGGCACGTCGCTGACCGCGGACAGGCCGCCCGCGAAGGCGGTGAAGAAGAACAGCGGGAACATCACCGACGGGATCACTAGCGTCGGGTTGCGGAAGTAGGTGTGCAGCCCGCGCCAGGCGACGCCGAGCGCGACCGAGCGGCTGCGCGCGCTCACGTGCGCACCACCCGCGAGCGCAGGGTGACGATCGCCAGCGGCAGGAAGATCGCCGTGATCAGCACGGACATGCCGAAGGCCAGCGTCAGCGCCTCGGTATCCCAGCCGCCGTAGAAGAGCGAGCGGATGCCGTCGAGGAGATAGCTGACCGGGTTGTAGGTGGCAATCGTCTCGAACCAGCCCTGCTGGATCAGGTCCTTGGGCATCGCCATCGTCGAGAGGAAGAGGAAGACGAAGAGCAGCGGGAACAGCCCCTGAACCGCCTCGCCGTTGCCGAACCGGAACGCCGCCGTGACCCCGATCAGACCGAACGAGAAGACGATCGACACGACCAGTGCGATCAGCACCAGCGCCCCGGCGAAGCCCGTCTCGAGCGTCGCGCCGGCCGCGAGCCCGACGGCGAGGAACACCACGCCCTGGAGGATGCCCAGCGCCACCGTCCCGGTGATCTGCCCCGAGACGAGCCCGGTACGACTCAACGGCGTCAACGCCAGCCGGTCGAGGAAGCCGGACTCTATGTCGCGCGCAAGGTCGGCGCCGACCCCGGACACGGCGAAGATCCCCGCCTGGATGAACGGCACCGCGAGGATGTAGGTCAGGTAGTCGGGCGCGGGGAACCCCGGCAGGCTGGCGGCGGAGTCGAGCCCGGCCGCGTTGATCGCGAACAGGAACAGCGGGAAGGTGAGCGCGGGAACGACCTGGGCGGGTTGGCGTGCGGTGCGCACCAGCGATCGCCAGGCGATCGCTCCGATCTGCGTGAGCGTCCGGTTCACGCCGGGACGGTCTCTGCGGCCTGCTCGGGATCGCTCGCGTCGTCGCCCTCGGCGTCCTCGCCGGCGCCCTCGAGCGACCGGCCCGTCTTCGCGAGGAAGACGTCGTCGAGCGTCGGCGCGTGCAGCTGGAGGCTCGCCACGCCGATCCCCTCCGCGTCGAGCGCCCGCACCACGCCGGCCAGCGCTGCGTCTCCGCCCTTGAGTCGCACGCCGATGCTGCCGTGCTCGTGGTGCACGCACTCACCGTCGCCGAAGCGCTCTAGGACACGGGCCATGTCGTGGTGGCGAGCCGTGTCGGCGGGCACGACCTCGAGCCCCGGGTCGCCGATCTCCGCCTTCAGCGCGGCGGGCGTGCCCTCGGCGACGATCCGTCCCGTGTCGATGATCCCGACGCGCGCCGCGAGCGCATCCGCCTCCTCCAGGTACTGCGTGGTCAGGAAGACCGTGACGCCGTCTTCGCGCGAGAGCCGCTCGACCTCCTCCCAGAGCGAGGCGCGACTCTGCGGATCGAGGCCGGTCGTCGGCTCGTCGAGGAAGAGGATCCGCGGCCGGTGGACCAGCGAGAGAGCGAGGTCGAGCCGCCGCCGCATGCCACCCGAGTAGCCGCCCACCTTGCGGTCGGCCGCCTCGGCGAGCCCGACGCGCTCGATCAGCTCGTCGCCGCGCCGCTCGCGCTCGGCCTTCGGCAGGCCGTGCAGAGCGGTCTGCAGGCGCATGTGCTCACGGCCGGTCAGGAACGGGTCGAGCGCGGCCTCCTGGAGCGCGGCCCCGATGCTCTCGCGTACGCGCGCGCCCTCGCGTGCGACGTCATAGCCGGCGACCCGCGCGCTGCCGGCGGTCGGCGGCAGCAGCGTGGTCAGCATCAGGACGGTCGTCGACTTCCCCGCGCCGTTGGGCCCGAGGAAGCCGTAGATCTCCCCCGGCTCCACGCGGAGGTCGATCCCGTCGACGGCACGCGGGCCCTTCTTGAACTGCTTGACGAGGCCCTCGACCTCGATCCCTGCAGGGTGCTCATGAGCGGTCATCCGCAGCAGGCTAACACGATGCTTGAGCTTGTCAAATGTTTTAGCACTCGATAATCGAGTCCTTGGAAAGCGGTCCTAAGTCGAGTATCATCCTGGCACGATGTCAACGCAAGCGAGGGTCGACCCCGCGACCGAGGCCTGGTCCCTCGCCCTGTCGATCGTCTTCTCGGAGCGCCCGCCGCGGGTTCCCGCGGTCGCGCAGGAGTTCGACCTGTCGCCGATGGGCCTGAAGCTGCTCTACGTGCTCGAGCCCGAGGCCGAGCCGCCGATGAGCCAGCTCGCGGAGACTCTCTTCTGCGATGCGTCGAACGTCACGGCGATCGTCGACCGCCTCGAGGCGCGCGGCCTGATCGAGCGGCGGGACAACCCCCGCGATCGCCGCGTCAAGCTGATCGCGCTGACCGCGGACGGCGTCGATGCCCGCGCCCAGATACGCGACCGGCTGCACGAGCCCCCGGCTCAGATCGCCGCCCTGTCGAGCGAGGACAAGCGCACCTTGCGCGACGTCCTGCGCCGCGCGGTCGCCGACTGAGCCGGCCGAGATCCGCCGGCTCAGCACGGAGATCGCGACATGCTCGGCTAGGGCGCCATCGGATCGTAGATCGGGAACTCGACCGCACCGCTCGGCCCGCTGTACGAGACCGAGCTCAACTCGGTGCCGTCGGGCACAACCGCCAGGTAGGCGTTGTCGACCACTTGCGCCACCTCGAGGCCCTCGTGGCTCGTGTTCACAGTGACGGTGTCGACGCCGTCGGGCACGAGGCCGTAGATGGCGATCGCGCCACCATCCAGAGTCACGGTCGCCGCGCTCGACCGACCGGCGGCGAGGTCGGCCGTCTCTGGACAGCTCACGGTGGCACCGTCGCCGACGGTCAGCGCAGCACACACGTGGCCGTTGGCGGGCACCAGGTACAACGAGCTCGCCGGACTCGCGATCGCGCGACGGGCGAGTCCGGGGTTCATCCCGAACCGCGCCTCGGCATCGATCCTCTCCGCCACCTCCTCCGGCATGGCGTCCCCTGTGTGGCGCGAGCGCTCGAGCACGGAGGCGGCCTGCTTTGCCGTGGACTCGATCGCCGTCACCTGAGCAACGTCCTCTCCAGGCGACGCCGGTGCGTCGTCGCCCTCCTGGGCGCCGGCGGCGACGGCGAGGGCCAAAGCAGCCATGCAGATCACGACCCCAAATCTCCTAGAAGCTCGCATCGGCTTCTCCGAAGATCGAGTGGGGTCCGTTGCTGTACTGGCGAACGTTCGCCTCGAAGCAGACGCACGTCTGGTTGCCGTAGTACGCAGCCGTCGCGTTCAAGCTGCAGCTGCTCCCCGCCAGCACCGCCCCTGTAGACGGACGCCACACCCGCTGACACGCGGTGACCGTGTTGTCCCACGGGCCGGGGTACCAGCCCTCGTTGTAATCCCAGCTGTGCAAGCCGTCATAGGTGCCGTTCGCACGACCGTCGCACCACTGTCCGACCGGCTTCAGCACGCAGCTGTAGTAGCCGACGAACGCGCTCGCCTGAGTCGGCGCGCCAACCCCAAGCGCGCACGCGGCGAGGACAGCGAACAGCGCTAGGCGCGCTCTCGCCCTCATCTGATCCCTCCTGTCAAAATGAGTCCCGAAATCGGGGCGTCCATGGCCGGACGCGCGGAGAGCCTAAACGGGAATTGGTCAGACCGTCAAGCAACCCGCTACTTGCGTGAAAAAAGGCGCACAAGACCAGCGGCGGGATAGCAGTGCCGCTTGACAACGGTGTGTTCGGTTGTTCTTATCTGTCTAGGAGGACTGCGGCGGTGTGCACCCGTCGCGGCATCGGATAGGACTGTCTACAGGTCACTCCCTCCGTGACCGCCCGGTCCATACGTCCGTTTCTCTGCCGGCGGGGGATGGCCTACCAAGGCCCGATCCCTCCAGGGTCCAAGCTACCCCCCGCCGGCAGTCCTCCACCCCGTGCGCCGTCACTGCGTCACCTCGATCGTCCGGCCATCGCCCAGGCGCTCCATCACCACATAGGCGCTCGGGCTCGCGGCTCCCTGGTCGGTGGCCCTACCCACCGCCAGGAAGGGGCGGACGGTCGCCGCGCCCTCCACGTCCGGGGTCCACGGCTTTGCCATTCGCACGTCGAACGGTCCCCCCGGTCCGCTCACGTCGATCGTCTCGACGCTGTCTCCGGCGTAGCCGCTCACGAGCGTGTTACCGCCCGACCGGACGTCGGCGATGAGGACGGAATCGCCGGCGAGGCTGCGCGACAGGGCGGCTGGCGCAACGCAGCCCCACCCCTCGCGCGCCTCACCAGCACCCTCCCCGTGGGGCTCTAGAAGGACGATGCAAATCGGTCCGCCGCTGCTGACGTACGCCAGCAGGGACGTCCCGGGAACGCCCACGTCGGTCAGCTCGAGCGGCTCGCTGGCGCTTCCGGAAGCAGCGGGCATCAAGGTGGGGACCGGGCCGCCCGCCACGGCCCGATCGCTTCCTCCACCCTGCCCGCTGGCCTCGACCCTGCCCAAGAAGTCGTCGACTGCCCGCACGCCCGTCCTGCCGGCGATCAGAGCGGCCGCGCTGGCCGCCAGGATCAGCGTCGCCGTCGCCGTCGCGGCCACCGCGACGATGCGGCGCCGGCGGCGCCGCGCAGCGGCACGGCGACGGGCGGCGCCGACCAGCTCGACGCGGATCGCGCCAAGCGGATCCGTCGCCACGGGTGTCGGACTCCTGCTCATCGCCGGCGAATCGCTGCCTCGGTCGCATCGGAACAGGCGGCGATGTCCGAGTAGTCGCGCTCATCGATCACGCACGCCTCCACCGCAACTCCGGCGCTGCATCCGAGAGGCGGGCCAGTCGCTCCACTACCTAGTTCTTTCGACTTCGGCGCAATCTGTGACGAAAAATTTGCTCAGTCGTCACGGAGGCAGCGGGCGACGATCAATCGTCGTCGGAGCCGCCGCCCGAATCGTCAGAGCCAGAGCCGCTCGAGCCGGAGTCGTCGGAGCCAGGGTCGCCGCCGCTCCGGCCGCGACCGCGACCGCGGCCCTGACCGCCGTCGTCGTCGGCCGACGAGCCGTCGTCCGACCCGGAGCCGTCCACCGGCGCCGGGACTGGCTCGACCGGTGGCGTGGGAACCTGAGGCGAGGCATCGCTCGACCGTCGACGCGCTCGGGCGCGTCGCTCCTGTGCGCGCCCGGCAGGCCGGTCAGCCCGCGGTGGCGCGAGCTCCTCGCCCGCCGTGATCGGCTCCGACTCGAGTCCGATCGGAGCGGCCGTCAGAGCACGGACGCCGAGTGACGTTCCGGCGGCGAGCACCAGGCCAAGCAGCGCGACGAGCGCCCAGACGGCCGCCGTACGGCGTGTCAGCGGTCTGCCCTCCACACGAGCGTCGCTCGCGCGCCGTGACCGTCATCGCGGTTCTCGATGCGCAGGTCGCCGTTCCAAGTGCCGGCAAGCTCCTGTGCGATCGCGAGGCCGAGCCCCGTCCCCGCCGGCCCCCGCCTGCCCGCCGAGCCGCGGTTGAAGCGCTGGAGCACGGTCTCTTCCTCCCCTGGAGCAAGGCCCGGCCCGCGGTCCAGGACCTCGACCGTGCGGTCGCGCGCGACGATCTGGACCTCGCTGCCAGCCGGCGAGTAGCGGATCGCGTTCTCGACGAGCGCGTCGAGCGCCCGCTCGAGCGCCGCTCGCGAGCACTCGACCGGCAAGGCGCCGTTGGTGTGGCGGACGTTGAGATCGATCCCGCCGTCGAGCGCCAGGCCGCGCCACCGCCGCCCGGCCAGGTCCGCCTGCTCGCCGAGATCGAGCGGCTCGGTCTCGACGTCGGCTGCCTCACCGGCACGACTGAGCACGAGCAGCTCCTCGACCATCTCGCTGAGCCGATCGACCTCACGGATGCCGTGGTCGATCTCCAGCCGTGCCGCCTCGTCGCGCGACTCGGCACGCGCCTCCTCGAGCCTCAGGCGCAGACCGGTCAGCGGCGTTCGCAGCTGATGGGAGGCATCGGCGACGAACTGCCGCTGCGCCTGCAGCGCTTGGGCGAGGCGGCCGGTCATCGTGTTGAACGAACGGGCGAGCGAACGCTGCTCGACGGTCCCCTCGATCGGCGCGCGACGCTCGAGATCGCCATCCGCGATCTGGCGGGCAGTGGCGTCGAGACGGTTGAGCGGGCGCGCGATCAGGCGTGCGATCAGAGCCCCGACCCCGAGACCGAACAGCAACACGACCGCGCCGAGCAGGCCGATGCCCGCGATCGAGCGCCAGACGGCGCGATCGACCGCGTCGACGCTCTGCGTCACCCGGACGGCACCCGCCGGACGACCGTCCTCGATGACCGGGACCGCGGTCGCGAGCAGCTCCTCGTCGAGCGTGTCGCTCGTGCGCGTCTCCTGGTAGGGCCTGTTGTCCAGCGCGGCGGCGATCTCCGGCCGGTCCGCGTAGCTCTCGCCTCGCCTCGCCGATCCGGCACTGTCAGCGATCACACGCCCGCGCGCACCGACGATCACGACTCGGCCACGAACGGTCTCCGCCGAGCGATCGGCCAGGCTGCGTAGCACCGGCGGTCCCTCGTCGATCCTGTCGGCCGCCGTCGCGGCGATCACGTCGGCTTGGCTGCGTGCCTGCGAGCGGACCTCCGAATCGACGCGATCGCGCAGGTTGAGAGCGAGTGGGACGCCGAGCGCGAGGATCGCCAGGAGTAGGACGTAGGCGATCCCGAGCAGCAACCCGGTGCGCAGGCTCATGGCGCGGCCATGCGGAAGCCGACGCCCCGCACGGTGTGGATGTAGGTCGGGTCGTCGGCCTCGTCGCCGAGCTTGCGCCTGAGCGTGCCGACGTGGACGTCGAGCGTCTTCGTCGACCCGTACCAGTTGGCGTCCCAGACGCTCGAGAGCAGCTCCTCGCGCGAGACGACGTTGCCCACGTCGCGCGCCAGGCGTACCAGCAGGTCGAACTCGCGCCTGGTGAGATCGAGCTCCTCACCCGCCAGCGCGGCGGTACGGGCACCCGGATCGACGACGAGCTCGCCGATCGTCTGCGGACCTACGGAGGACGCGCCCCGGTTGGCTCGCCGCAGGACCGCGCGGATGCGCGCGATCACCTCGGCGCTGGAGAACGGCTTGACCACGTAGTCGTCCGCGCCCAGCTCGAGGCCGACGACCCGATCCATCTCGGTGCCGCGCGCGGTGAGCATCACGACCGGGACGTCGGACTTGCGCCGTAGGTCGCGGCAGACGTCGCGGCCGTCGCCGTCGGGGAGGTTGAGGTCGAGCAGGACCAGGTCGAACTCCATGCGGTCCGCGAGGGCCAGCGCCTCGGCAGCCGTAAAGGCCGTAACGGGCTCGAACCCCTCGCGGACGAGCGCCTTGGCGAACGGCTCGGAGATCGAGCGCTCGTCCTCCACGAACAGGATGCGCGGTCGTCCCGCTGCCGGTTCCACGGATCCACCTTATCCCTGCATTTCGCAGGCGCCCACAGCCCTTACCGACTGCTTACCCAAGGCTGGCCGGCGCCTGGGCGGCACGCAGCCACTCTTGCGATGCAACCGATCGAAGGAGCAGACGATGGGACGGATGAGACTTGCACTGGGCTTCTCGCTGGCGGTGCTGGGCGTGGTGGCCGCCGTGGCCGTCGGCGCTCGACTCGTGCCTTCGTCGCCCGAGCCGGCGTCGAACGGCATCGGCACGACCGCCGAGGACGGCACCACGACCGACGGCACGACGACCGAGGACGGCACGACCACCGAGGGCACGACGACCGCCGACGACACGACCACGCCCGGCGACGACGACGGCACGCCCGACCAGGGCCCCGGCGACGCGCCCGGCACCACGACGACGCCCGGCGACGACGACGGAACCGCGGACCAGGGACCTGGCGACGCCCCCGGAACAGCCCCGAGCACCGGCGTCCGCGACGACCACGGCCGCGGGCGCGGACGGGGTCGTGGACGCGGTGGCGACGACCACGACAACAGCGGTCCCGGCAGCTCGAACAGCGGCTCGGGCGGCAGCGGCGACGACGATCGCGACGACGACGATGGCTTCGACGACCGCGGCGGGGACGACGACAGCTCCGGCCACGGCGGCGGAGACGACGACTGACCGACTCGCGGAGGTCCGGTGCCGTGCGGCGTTACGCTGACGGCGAGCCGCATGGCACTCGACCTCCTCGCCTCCGCGTTCGGTCCGGTCCAGCAGGACTACCTGCTGGAGGCACGTCAGATGCAGGCGATGTCGTTCGTCGCCCACATCCCGCTGGTCTGCTTCGGCGTCGCGTTCCCGGCGCTCGTGGTGTTCGCCGAGTGGCGCCACCTGCGGACCGGCGATCCGGTCTACCGGACGCTCGCGCGGCGCTGGTCGAAGGTGATGCTCGCGCTGTTCGCCGTCGGGGTGGTCAGCGGGACGATCCTCAGCTTCGAGCTCGGGCTGTTGTGGCCGGGCTTCATGGCCGCGTTCGGCGACGTCTTCGGGCTCGGCTTCACGCTCGAGGGCTTCTCGTTCTTCATCGAGGCGATCTTCATCGCGATCTACGTCTACGGCTGGGACCGCCTCTCGCCGCGCGCGCACCTGCTGACCGGGATCCCCGTGATCGTCTCCGGGATCACCGGCTCGTTCTTCGTGATCGCAGTCAACGCCTGGATGAACAACCCGAGCGGGTTCCGAATCGAGAACGGCGAGGCCGTCGACGTCGATCCCTGGGGAGCGCTGTTCGGCAACTCCTACCTCGCCCACGAGATGGTCCACATGTACGTCGCGGCCTACATCGTCGTCGGGTTCCTGATCGCCTCGGTGTACGGCTGGGGCTGGCTGAAGGGACGCCGTGGCCGCTATGAGCGCACGGCACTCACGATCGCCCTCACCGCAGCGGCGATCGCCTCGCCGGTCCAGCTGATCGTCGGCGACTGGGCAGCGCGCGTCGTGGCCGAGGAGCAGCCGATCAAGCTGGCTGCCTTCGAGGACTTGCAGGAGACGACCAAGGGCGCTCCGTTCAGCATCCCCGGCGGCCCCGAGATCCCCGACCTGCTCTCGCTGCTCGCCTTCCACGACCCGAACGCGGCCGTTCAGGGACTCGACTCGGTCCCGGCGGACGACCGGCCGCCGGTGGCGGTGGTGCGCAGCTCGTTCCTGGTGATGGTGACCATCGGAACGCTCCTGGCCGCCCTGTCCGTGTGGTACCTGCTCGTGCGCATCCGCCGGCGACGGCTGCCTGAGTCCCGCTGGTTCTGGCGTGCCGCAGTCGCCGCCGGCCCGCTCGCCGTAGTCGCGCTGATCGCCGGCTGGGTGACGACTGAGGTCGGTCGCCAGCCGTGGGTCGTCTACGAGGTGATGCGGACCGAGGAGGCAGTCACCGGGGCAGGCGGGATCCCCGTCGGCTACGCCACCCTCGCGCTCGTCTACGTCGGTGTGCTGGCCGCCGTGATCTGGATCCTGCGCCGGCTCGCGCGGCGGCCGCTCGAGGAGGACGTCGAGGCGGCACCGGGAGGACCCGTTGGCTGAGATACCGCTGATCCTGATCCTCGTCGGCCTGACCGCCTACACCGTGCTCGGCGGGGCGGACTTCGGCGCCGGTCTGTGGGAGCTGACCGCGCGCGGCGAGCGCGGCGGCGCGCTGCGCGACCACACCCACCGTGCAATGGCGCCAGTCTGGGAGGCCAACCACGTCTGGCTGATCTTCGTCCTCGTGATGGCGTGGACCGCCTACCCGACGGCCTTCGCCTCGATCGCCTCGACGCTGACGATCCCGCTGTTCCTCGCCGCGATCGGGATCATCCTGCGCGGCTCCTCCTACGCCCTGCGGGCGGGGGTGTCGACGCCGCGCGAGGAGGGCGCGATCAGCCTGGTCTTCGCGCTGTCGTCGGTGCTGACGCCGTTCGCGCTCGGAACGGTGATCGGCGGAATCGCCTCCGAGCGGGTTCCCGTCGGCAACGCGCAGGGCGACCCGTTCAGCTCCTGGCTGAATCCCACTTCGATCCTGATCGGGACGCTCGCGGTGGCCACCGCCGCCTACATCGCCGCGGTCTACCTCGCCGCCGACGCGACACGGATGGGCAAGCGCGACGTGGCCGAGGCGTTTCGCACACGCGCGCTGCTCTCGGGAGTGGCCGCCGGCGCGATCGCGCTCGCCGGCCCGTTCGTGCTCCACGAGGACGCACCGAACGTCTACGACGGGCTCACCAGCGGCGCGGGGCTCGCAGCCCTGCTCGTGTCGATCTGCGCGGGGGTGGCCGCGCTCGCCCTGGTCGCGCGCCGGCGCTACGGACTCGCCCGCGTTGTGGCCGCGAGCGCCGTCGCCGCGATCATCGCCGGCTGGGGCATCGCGCAGCAGGACGGCTTCCTGCGCGGCCTGTCGATCGAGGAGGCCGCGGCGAGCGACGCCACGATCACAGCCGTCCTGATCGGCTTTGCGGCCGGGCTGCTGATCCTCATCCCCTCGCTCTTCCTCCTCTTCCGTCTCGTGCTCACCGGCCGCTTCGATCCGGCTGCCCCACTGCCGATCGGCAAGCAGGAGAACGCCGTCCCACCGCAGCCACAGAACCGGATCAACGGCGCTCCGATCCCCTTCTTCGTACCGGCCGGGCTACTTGCCCTCGGCGCTGTCGTCACCTTCGTCGCCGACAGCGCGGCGATCCACGCATTCAGCGTCAGCGCAATGCTGATCGGCGCGGTGGCCACCTTCGTCGCGGTCGCTTCGCTCGACGATTCCTGACCGCCTTCAGACCGCTCTCGAAAGGCGAGACGAAAGTGGTTGAGCCGCCCCGCCAGTGGGCATTGGGTTGACAACCACCGAAGGCGCGGAGATAACACGTCCTGCGGGAGGTCCAGAGGAGTGACACATAGACCGAGGAGGTCTCCCCCATGTTGTCCAGCCCCACCTGGCGCGCGCTGATCCTCAGCCTCGCCCTTGCCTTGTCTGGAGGCGTGCTCGTCGCCTGCGGCGACGATGACGACGGAGGAGGAGGCAGCTCCGGCGGCGGAGGTGACGGCGGCGGGTCGATCGCCCTGCTGCTGCCCGAGTCGAAGACCGCCCGCTACGAGTCCCAGGACCGGCCGAACTTCGAGCGCAAGGTCACCGAGCTCTGCCCGGACTGCGAGATCATCTACTCGAACGCCGACCAGGACCCCGCCAAGCAGCAGCAGCAGGCCGAGGCGGCGATCACCCGCGGCGCCGAGGTGCTGGTGCTCGATCCCGTCGACGCGGCGTCCGCCGGCTCGATCGTCACGCGGGCCAAGCAGTCGGACATCCCGGTCGTCAGCTACGACCGTCTGATCACCGACGCGGACATCGACTACTACGTCTCGTTCGACAACGAGCGCGTCGGTCAGCTGCAGGGCGAGAGCCTCGTCAAGAAGCTCGAGGCCGACGGCAGCGGTGACGGGACGATCGTGATGATCAACGGCGCCCCGACCGACAACAACGCCAAGTTGTTCAAGCAGGGCGCGCACAGCGTCATCGACGAGAGCAACCTGAAGGTCGGCAAGGAGTACGACACGCCTGACTGGAGCCCGGACAAGGCTCAGCAGGAGATGGAGCAGGCGACCACCGCCCTCGGCAAGGACGGCTATGTGGGCGTCTACGCGGCCAACGACGGAACCGCCGGTGGCGCGATCGCCGCGATGAAGTCAGCCGGGATCAAGCCGAGCGCCCGGCCCACGACGGGCCAGGACGCCGAGCTCGCCGCGATCCAGCGGATCCTCGCCGGCGAGCAGTACATGACGGTCTACAAGGCGATCAAGGCCGAGGCCGAGGCGGCAGCCGAGCTCGCCGTGGCGCTCGCCCGCGGCGAGGACCCGCCGAGCGGACTCGTCGAGGACGAGACCGACAACGGCCAGAAGCAGGTCCCGTCGGTGCTGTTGACCCCGGTCGCGGTGACCAAGGACAACATCCAGGACACGATCGTCAAGGACAAGTTCTGGACGCCGAGGGAGATCTGCACGTCCGCCTATGCCGCGGCGTGCAAGGAGGCCGGCGTCCAATGAGCGAGGGGGCGCCTGTGCTCGAGCTGGAGAAGGTCAGCAAGAGCTTCGGCCCGGTGCAGGCGCTCCAAGACGTGGACTTCGAGGTCCGCCCCGGCGAGGTAGTGGCACTCGTCGGGGACAACGGGGCCGGGAAGTCGACGCTCGTCAAGGCGATCGCGGGGATCCACTCGATCGATGACGGGCAGGTGCTGTTCGAGGGCAGCCCGGTGAAGATCACAGCGCCGCCCGACGCTGTGAAGCTCGGCATCGCGACCGTCTACCAGGACCTCGCCCTGTGCGACAACCTCGACGTCGTCGAGAACCTCTTCCTCGGCCGCGAGAAGCGCGGCGGCGGCCTCGCCGGCGTCACGCGCCAGCTCGACGAGACGTCGATGGAGCGCGAGGCGCACTCGCTGCTCGAGAACCTCGCGGTCACGATCACCGACGTCCGCAAGGAGGTCGGCACGATGTCTGGCGGTCAGCGCCAGCAGGTGGCGATCGCTCGCTCGCTGCTCGGCGACCCGAAGGTCGTGATGCTCGACGAGCCGACGGCCGCACTAGGCGTCCGTCAGACCGCGCAGGTGCTCGCCCTGATCAAGCGGCTGCGCGAGAACGGCCATGGCGTGATCGTGGTCAGCCACAACCTCGCCGACGTCTTCGAGGTAGCCGACCGAATAGTCGTGCTGCGGCTCGGCCGCCTCGCCGGCATCTACGACGCCAAGCAGACGAGCCGCGAGGAGGTCGTAGGCGCGATCACCGGCGCAAGCGATCCCAACACCGGCGATCTCGGTCCGCCGGTCGATGCAGAGAGCGGAGACGCACGATGACGGCGGGAACCGCCGCGGCCCCCACGGCGGGCGGCCAGGACGACGACGATCCCAAGCCGAGCTTCCTGCGGCGCTTCATCGAGGGCGACCTCGGCGAGCTGCGTGTGCTCGTCGTGCTCGCGGTGATCTGGGCGATCTTCCAAAGCCAGGAGGACCGCTTCCTCACGGCGACCAACCTGACCAACCTGCTGCTGCAGATCACGGCGATCGGGCTCGTCTCGGTCGGCGTCGTGCTCGTGCTGCTGCTCGGCGAGATCGACCTGTCGGTCGGCGCCGTCAGCGGCCTCTGCGCTGCCGTGATGGCAGTGCTGAGCGTCAAGCACGGCTGGTCGCCCTACCTCGCGATTGCGGCGGCGGTCGCGGTCGGCACAGCGATCGGGACTTTCCAGGGCGCCATCTTCACGACGTTCGGGATCCCGTCGTTCGTGGTGACCCTGGCTGGCCTGCTGGCGTGGCAGGGCGCGCAGCTCGAGGTGCTCGGCACCACCGGCACGATCAACCTCACCGACCCGAAGATCACCGGCCTGACGAGCACGTTCTACGAGGGCGCGACCGGCTGGGCGATCGCGATCGTGGGCATCGCGGCCTTCGCCGCGGTGACCCTGTTCGGCTGGCGCCGCAAGGTCAAGGCCGGCCTGCTCGTATCGCCGCTCGGCACGATCCTGCTGCGGCTCGGGCTCGCCGCGGCGGCGATTCTGATCGCGGTAGCGGTGCTCAACGACGACCGCGGTGTGCCGCTTGCCGCGCTGATCTTCATCGGCTTCGTGGTCCTCTTCCAGTTCATCACGACGAAGACGACGTTCGGTCGTCACATCTTCGCCGTCGGCGGCAGCGCCGAGGCCGCGCGGCGCGCTGGCATCAAGGTCCAGCGGATCCGCATCGTGGTCTTCGCGATCGCGTCCTCGATGGCGGCGATCGGCGGGATCATGGCCGCCTCGCGCCTGCTCGCCGTCAACCAGTCCTCGGGCGCCGGCGACTTCCTGCTGCTGGCGATCGCCGGGCCGGTGATCGCCGGCACCAGCCTCTTCGGAGGACGCGGCTCCGTCTGGACCGCCCTGCTCGGCGCGCTCGTCATCGGATCGATCTCGAACGGCATGGACCTGCTCGCCTACGAGTCGTCGGTCAAGTTCATGGTCACCGGCGCGGTGCTGCTCGCAGCGGTCATCGTCGACGCGCTCGCCCGCAGGCGCCGCCAGCAAACCGGCCGCGTCTGAGGAGAGCCGGGGGCTCGCGCCCCCAGACCCCCGTGGCACCTGGCCGGCTTCAGGCGGCGGGAACCGTCTCGGCCTCGCCAGCCCGTGCGGCCGCGGCCTGCTCGCGGCTGTCGCGCGACGAGATCAGGAGCGCGGCGAGGATCGCGCCGAGGACGCCGAAGCCGGCGCAGACCAGGAAGGCGTCCTGGAAGCCCTCGTTCAGTGCGATGAGCCGGTTCGTCTCGCCGGACGCGAAGACGTCGGACGTCGTCGAGTTGGCGACCGTGGCTGCGATCGCGAGGCCGAGCGCGCCGCCGACCTGCTGCGACGTGTTGATCAGCCCGGAGGCCAGTCCCGCCTCGTTCGGCCGGGTGCCGGTGACCGCCGCGATCGTCGTGGTGACGAAGCCGAAGCCGAGACCAACGGCGACGAGCATCGACGGGAACAGCACGTCGCCGACGTAGCTGCCGTCCGGAGCCGAGACGCGCGAGAACCAGAGCAGGCCGGCTGAGATGAAGAGCATCCCCGCGATCAGCGTCGGCTTGAAGCCGACCCGCGTCACGAGCTGCGACGCGCCGCCGGCGCTGAGGATGATCAGGACACTCAGCGGCAGGTAGGCCAGGCCGGCCTCGAGCGGCTCGTAGCCGAGCACCTGCTGCACGTACAGGGAGATGAAGAAGAACATCGAGAACAGCGACATGCCGAGCAGCAGGCCGACGATGTTCGCGCCGCGCAGCGTCCGCAGCCGGAAGATCGAGAAGGGCATCAGCGGGTCGCGGGTACGCGACTCGATCGCGACGAAGATCGCGATCAGCGCAAGCGCGCCGGCGAGGATGCCGATCGTCTCACCAGACCCCCAGCCGACGTCGACCGTGTTGACGAGGCCGTAGACGAGCAGCGCGAGCCCTGCCGTGACCGAGACCGCGCCCGGGACGTCGAACGAGCTTGCCGTCTCGTGGCGGCTCTCCATCAGCCAGCGCGGCGCGAGCACCGCGGCGATCAGCGCGATCGGCACGTTGACGAGCAGCACCCACTCCCAGCCGAGGAACTCGGTGAGGATGCCGCCGAGCAGCACGCCCGCGGCGCCACCGGCACCGGCCACCGCACCCCAGACGCCGAGTGCCTTGTTGCGCTCCGCGCCCTCCGCGAAGGTGGTGGTGACGATCGAAAGCGCGGCCGGCGAGATCAGCGCCGCGCCCAGGCCCTGCAGCGTCCGCGCGACGATCAGCTGCGCGTCGCTCTGCGCCAGGCCGCCGGCGAGCGAGGCGATGCCGAAGAGGATCAGGCCGACGACGAAGATCCGCCGGCGTCCGAGCAGGTCCGCCAGCCGCCCGCCGAGCAGCAGGAAGCCGCCGAAGGTCAGCGTGTAGGCGTTGACGACCCACGAGAGGTCGTCCTGCGAGAAGTCGAGATCGCGGCCGATCGACGGCAGCGCGACGTTCACGATCGAGGCGTCGAGGACGACGATGAACTGGGTCATCGCGAGCAGCGCGAGCGCGAGGCCCTTCGATTTGCCGTTGTCGAGCGTGGTCATGCGCGGAGTGCTCCTTCGAGATCGGGCGAGACGGACGTCCGGCGAGCTTACTAAAGGTGAGCGAACAGGTCCGTTCGGGGCCCAGCGGCGGCTCAGCCCGCGAGCTTCAGCTTCTCGCTGACGACGCCGTATGTGTCGCGCGCCGTCAGGTCGCTGTGGCCATCGTCGCAGGTGAGCTTCGCGTGAACCTGGGCGTCGCAGTCGCGGTGACGGACCTCGACCGGCGGCCCCAGCTCGCCGACGGCCCAGCGGTCGCCCCAGTCCATCAGCGCGACGACCACCGGGAACAGCTCCTTCCCCTTGTCGGTCAGGCGGTACTCGTAGCGCTGGCGGCGACCGGGCTCCTGATAAGGCTCGCGCCGCAGGATCTCGTGCTCGACGAGCTTGACGAGCCGAGCGCTGAGCAGGTTGCGCGCACAGCCCACGCCGCGCTGGAGGTCCTCGAAGCGGCGAACGCCGAAGAACGCCTCGCGCAGGATCAGCAGCGTCCACTTCTCGCCGACGAGGTCGAGCGTCGCCGCGATCGAGCAGTCGACGGCTCGGCGTTGCTCGAGATCCGCGCCCACAGATCCCATGCTAGCTAAGTTGACTTGCGATACCTAGAGCTTCGTTCGGCCTGGCCGGCCCAGAGCCTCGTCGACGGGCATCGGCTCGGCGATCGCGTGCCCCTGGGCGAGATCGACCCCGAGGTCGCGCAACATGGCAAGCGTCGCCGCATCCTCGACGCCCTCGGCGACCGTCTTCTGCCCGAAGCCGCGGGCGAGGCTCACGATCGCATTGACCACGTGCTGGCTGACCTCCCCTTCCAACAGGTCGCGAACGAGTTCCTGGTCGATCTTCAGGTAGTCCACAGGCAGTCGCTTCAAGTAGCCGAAGCCGCCGTACCCCGTGCCGAAGCCGTCCAGTGCGAGCTTGCAGCCGAGCGCCCCGACGTGCTCGACGAAGAGCTCGGCCGCAGTCTCGCCCTCGACGAACGCCGTCTCGGTCAGCTCGAGGACCAGCAACGACGGATCGGCGTCGTTTCGGTCGAGCTCACGCCCGAGATGCTCGATCAGCCCTGGCGCGATCGAGTGGGTGGACAGCTTCAACTCGAAGCGATGCCCTCTCCCCGCGAGCTCACATGCTCGCGCGATCGCCCAACGATCCAGATCCGCGATCAGGCCGTCCTCCGCCGCCGCCAAGAAGCGATTCCGTGGGATCGGCTCGCCGTCGGGCCCCGGCATACGAATCAGCAGCGCGAGCTGAACGGTGTCCTTGGTACGCAGGTCGACGATCGGCTGGGACTCGACGACGAAGCGGTCGTGCGCGAGCGCATCGCGCACCCCGGGAGCCAGAACGGACCCGTCTGAGCTCGCGTCGGCGATGTCCTTGCCGGTCCCATACCAAGCGCCGTCCCCGCGAGAGCCAGAGCACAGCAGCCAGCGGAAGCTGCCGTCGGCAGCGCGGCAGCGAACCTCCATGCCCTCGAAGCGCCCGAGCAGCCGAACGGACCGCTGGGCCGCGAGCACCCGCGGGAGATCGTCGGGGTGAAGGAGCATGGCCACCTGCGTACCTTCGAGCTCGGACGGCGCCCATCCCAACATCCGCTCCCACGCCTCGTTGACCATGCTGAATCGCCCCTGGGCGTCGACCACACAGAGCAGGTCGTCGAAGCGTCGCCACCGGCGCTCTGGAGGCGCCGGGCCCAACGCGGTCTGACTGAATCCCCCCATGCGTCACAGGATGTCGCCGACCCGGGGACGCGGTATCCCCTATTCAGGGGATTCGCTCAGTTTTCAACGCAGCAGGCCGAGGCGAAAACCCTGGGCAACCGCGCCTGCCCGGTCGTTCACCCCGAGCTTCTCGTATATGTGGTCGAAGTGGGTCTTCACCGTCGCCCTGCTGAGCACGAGTCGCGCGGCGATCTCCGGAACCCTGTTCCCGTCAGCCGCCAGGCGCAGCACCTCCATCTCGCGATCGGAGAGACGGTGAGGTTGGAGCTCGGCGCGGCGACGGTCCAGGAAGCGACCCAGGTCGGCCCCGATGCCGGCCAGCGTTCGAACCTGCCGATCCGTCGGGTGGCGTCGGTCGAACGAGTAGAACGAGAGAACGCCAAGCGTCTGCTCGCCTGAAACGGCGGGGAAGGAGACGCCGGTCTTGAGACCTATCTCGGCGGCTGCCAACCGCCGCGGCGGCACCAGGCTGTCGCGGAGGTCGCCGGTGGGCTCCGGCTCGTGGGTCTGCCACACCTGGCCGGGAATGCCCTGGCCGGGGCGGAAGCTCATCGACCGGGTGGTCCGCTCGAAGTCGCCCGCATCGACGCCGGGCCCCGTCCAGAACTCCTTGCAGACGATGCGCTGCACCCGCTCCTCCCAAGCCCAGAAGGCACCGATCGGGAAGTCGAGCGCCGTGCCGAGCCGTCGCAACAGGCTCCAGATGCCGCGGTCGAACGACTCCCAGTCGCTGAGCGCACGACTCACGGCGTAATGCGCTTGGAGCTCGCGCTCGGTCAGTCGCTGCTCCGTGACGTCCTGCGCCGACCCCGTCCACCGGAGCGGACGACGTTGCTCGTCGAGATCCATCTGACCACGAACCCTGATCTGACGCACGCTGCCGTCCGGTCGCATGATCCGGTACTCACCGGTGACGATCTCGGCACCGATCTCGTCTGTCCGCACGAGCACGCGACGTAGGAATCCCTCGATCCTCGGCCGGTCCTCGGGATGGGTGGCCTCGATCAGGACGTCGACCGTCACGTTGACGTCACCGGCATCGAGACCGTGTATTCGGTACATGCCGTCCGACCACGACAACCGTGCGGTCGCCACATCGACTTCCCAAGTGCCCATGTCGGTGAGCGCCTCGGCGGCCGTCCACGACCGGTCGAGCGGACTCCGACCGACGGTAGTTGCAGACCACTCCGACCCTCCTTCCAGCATGGGTTCCAGTATGTCTACTCCGCCTGCGTTACGGTTGAGCCCCAATGGACGCACGGGACAGCATCGAGGCGTTGACCCAGGCCATCGAGGCCTACAACGCGGCCTGGAACGCACACGACGTCGACGCCGCGATGGCGCTGCACGCGCCCGACATGGTGTTCCACAACCACACCGCCGGGGAGTCGGCTCAGGGAGAGGCGGTGCGCGAGCACATGCGGCGGATCATGGACAGCTGGCCCGACATGGCCTTCGAGACGCGCCGCCTCTACGTCCGCGAGGGCCTCGTCGTCCAAGAGTGGACGGCGACTGCGACGCACCTCAACACGCTGCGCCGCGGCGACCTCGAGGCGCCACCCACCGGTCGCACGATCAGCTGGGACGGACTCGACGTGATCCCGTTCGAGAACGGCCTGATCAAGCGCAAGGACGTCTACTCGGACTCGGTCTCGATCCTGCGCCAGGTCGGTCTGCTCGACTGACTTGAGCACCCCGACCCGTCAGCGCTGGGCGGTCATCCAGCATGTGTCCTACGAGGGTCCGGGGCTGATCGCGGTCGAAGCCCAGCGGCGCGGGGTCGCGCTCGACGTCCTGCGGATGGATCTCGGCGAGCCGCTCCCGGAGGCGGACGAGCTCGATGGGCTCGTGGTGATGGGCGGCCCGATGGGCGTGCACGACACCGACGAGCGTCCTCACCTCGCCCGCGAGCGCGATCTGATCGCCGCGGCCGCGCGCCGCGAGCTGCCGATCCTAGGTGTCTGTCTCGGCGCCCAGCTACTCGCCACCGCGCTTGGCGCCTACGTCCACCGTGGGATCGCGCCGGAGCTTGGCGCGGGGAAGGTGAGGCTCACCGAGGACGGGCTCCGCGACCCCGCTCTCGGCGCGCCCGGCCTGGCCGAGCTCCCGGTGCTCCACTGGCACGAGGACACATTCGACCTCCCGCGCGGAGCACTCCACCTGGCCAGCTCGGCGCCCTACCCGAACCAGGCGTTCAAGGCGGGCCGCTGCGCCTACGGATTCCAGTTCCACGTAGAGGTCGACGCCGACCTCGCCGCGTCGATCGCGAACCACCTACCGGGCGAGATGACCCTTTCCGCGCGGGACCGCGACGCCATCGAGCACACGGGGCGCGAGGTGATCGCGGGCTTCTTCGACGAGGCGCTCGCTCGCGCCGCCCCATAGGCTGCCGCGCAATGGGTGAGCTCACAGATAGAACAGTGTTCATGTCCGGCGGCAGCCGGGGAATCGGCCTGGCGATCGCGAACCGGCTTGCCGCGGAGGGCGCGAACGTCGCCTTTGTGGCGAAGACCGACCAGCCGCACCCCAAGCTGCCCGGCACGATCCACACCGCTGCCGAGGAGATCGAGGCCGCTGGTGGCAAGGCGCTGCCGATCCTCGGCGACGTGCGCGACGAGGCCCAGGTCGCGGCCGCCGTCGAGAAGACCGTCGAGCGCTTCGGCGGGATCGACATCGTGGTCAACAACGCCTCGGCGATCAACCTCGCCCCGATGCGCGACCTGCCGCCCAAGCGCTACGACCTGATGGCCGACATCAACACACGTGGCACGTTCGTCTTCACCCACGCCGCGCTGCCACACCTGCGCGAGTCCGATCACGCGCACGTGCTCACCCTCAGCCCGCCGCTGTCGCTCGACGAGCGCTGGCTGAAGAACCACTCGGCCTACACGGTGTCGAAGTTCGGCATGACGATGATCACCCTCGGCCTCGACGCCGACGAGGAGAGCATCTCGGCCAACTGCCTCTGGCCACGGACGATCATCGCCACCGCCGCGGTGCAGAACCTGCTCGGCGGCGACGCAGCGATGGCCGCCAGCCGCACACCCGAGATCGTCGCCGACGCGGCCTGGGAGATCATTCGCCGCAAGCCTGGCAGCGCTCCGGGCAAGGCATACATCGACGACGAGGTCCTGGCCGAGGCCGGGATCACCGACCTCGACAAGTACGCCGCCGCCGACGGCAACGACCTGGCGCTCGACCTGTTCGTCGCCGACTGGCCCGCCTAGCTAGACGGTCTCAGTCGAAGTCCTCGAAGGCCTCTTCGAGGATCCGCAGGACGTTCGTGTGGATGACGTCGTCGGCGTCCGTCTCGATGAACAGCCGTCGCCCGGTCAGCGAGAGCGTCACCGCGGCGCCGTGCTCGGCGCCGTCGCTGTAGTAGCCGATCGCCCCGGGCGGCGGTGTGTCGTCCGGACTCCCCAGGGGGACCAGCGGGGGCCTGGCGCGCCACCACGGGGTGCGCGTGAGCCGGCCCCCGGTCTCCTCGATCAGCTGCGCAGGGGTGAGGTACCGACCTGACGGAGTCTGCTCTCCGCCGAGGCTGGCGAGAGTCAGCACGCTCGAGAGCATCAGCGTCTTGGTCTGCTGATCCAGATGGATGGCGCCGGCCTGCGTGATCGGCACGGAGACGATCGGCCTCGGCGGATAGTGGAGCGTTTCCTTCTTGCGCTTCACCTTGCGGGCCGGTATCGACACGTGGCAGTAGTCCCACACGCGAGTCGCATCGCCCGTGTGAAGCGTTCGGCCACGCTTGTCGGCTCGGAACGTGACCCCTCCGCCCCACTTCCCATCCCCGTCGCGCTTCCAGCACGCGACCTCGACCAATCTGCCGGCGATCCGCTTGTAGAGCGGCTTCGCGCTCTTGGTGAACACGACGACCATCACGCCGTGCTTCCACTTCACGACGACGCCGTCGGCGCGACCGACAGGCAGGTCGGTGGCAGCAGCTCGCACGGGGGAAGCCGCAAGGGCGAGAACGGCGGCGACCAGCAGCCCAATGCCGAACCCTCGTATCAGACCCTCCGCCACTTAGGGAGAACCTACCTGTAATCCGGAAGGTGGTGTTGCGATTCGTGAAGTCGTTCTCCGGCCCGCCTGAGCCGGGGTCCAGTCGTCGCGCTCCCAGCCGTGCTCGGTCATGTCCGGGTAGACGCCCGTCGCGATCTCGTGGTCGACCGCTCGGATCTCCTCGACCGCCACGCCGTTGCTCTCCATGATCCCTCTCGATATCTCACCCAGCCCCTGGGTGTGCGACTGCTCCAGTGAGCGCTTGAGCGTGCAGTTGATGAAGAGGGCTCTCAGATCCGAGTAGTCAGTCATCCGACTTCCTCCCTTTCGCGGTCGCACGGAAGCTATCCGCCGTAGGGTGATCGCGTGAAGCGCGTGCTGGTGACGGGAGCGGCAGGGTTCATCGGCCGGAGGCTGGTCGAGCAGCTGCGCGCTGACGGGATCGAGGTCGTCGGCGTCGACCTGAACGCAGATCCGGCGGCCGGGATCGTGGCGGGCGACGTATCGGCGCCCGGCCCGTGGCAGGCCGCCGCGGCCGACTGTGACGTCGTGATCCACACGGCCGCGCTGGTCGGGATGCCAACCGACACCTCGGCCTTCTGGACGGTCAACGTCCGCGGCACGCGGTTGGCGCTAGAGGCCGCGCGCGACAACGGCGCCACCCGCTTCGTCCACCTGTCCTCGGTGGTCACCTACGGGCTCGACTTCCCGGATCGCGTCGACGAGAGCTTCCCGGTCCGCCCGACCGGCACCCCCTACACGGACACGAAGATCGCCTCCGAGCAGGTCGCGCTGATGGCGCATGCGCGCGGCGAGCAGGAGGTGACGATCGTGAGGCCGGGCGACGTCTACGGGCCGGGCTCGCGACCGTGGACGCTGATGCCGATCGAGCACATGCGCGCCCGGCGCGTCGTGCTGCCGGCGCGCGGTCGCGGGATCCACAGCCCGATCTACGTCGATGACCTGGTCGAGGGAATCGTCCGCGCAGCGGGCACGCCGCGCGCCGCCGGGCGCGTCATCAACATCAGCGGCGGAGTCGGCGTCGAGACGCGCGACTACTTCGGGCGGCTGGCCAGGATGATCGGCACGTCGGTGCCCAATGCGCCGACGGCGGTGGCGGTCGCGGGCGCCAAGATCCTCGACCGCGTCGCGCGGCTGCGCGGGACCCAGAACGAGCTGACGCCGGACGGCGTCCGCTACCTAGCCCAGCGGCGGGGCACCTACGGGATCGCCACCGCGCGCGAACTGCTCCGCTGGACGCCGCGCGTCGACCTCGACGAGGGCATGGCCAAGACCGAGGACTGGCTGCGCAGCCAAGGCCTGCTCTAGGGTGGTTCGACGATGACCGTGATCCTCTGGCACATCGAGGTCTCGCACTACAACGAGAAGGTCCGCTGGGCGCTCGACCACAAGGCGATCCCCCACGAGCGGCGCGTCCCGTTGCCCGGACCGCACAGCGTCAACGCCCTCGTGCTGACGCGCGGCAAGCAGCGCCGGCTGCCGGTGATCGAGATCGACGGACGCCGGATCGGCGACTCGACCGCGATCATCGTCGCGCTCGAGCGCTACAAGCCGGATCCGCCGCTCCACCCCGACGACCCGACCGAGCGTGCCCGCGCCCTGGAGCTGGAGGACTACTTCGACGAGCAGCTCGCGCCGGAGATCCGCCGCCTGATCTGGCATCACACGATCGACGACCCGGACGCGGTCGTCGAGGCCGTCGTGCCGAACGCCTCGGAGTCGCGCAAGCGGCTGATGCGCGCGCTCGGCCCCGTCGCCCGCCGCACGGTGCGCTGGGACTACCGCGTCAGCGAGAGCTCGGCGGCGACCGCGCGCGACCGGATCTTCGCCGCGATGGACCGGCTCGAGGCCGAGATCCAGCCAACCGGCTACCTCGTCGGCGACCGCTTCACCGCCGCGGACCTCACCGCCGCGTCGCTGTTCACCCCACTGATCTCGGCGCCCGGGCGCCAGTACCAGCCGGCCAGCCTCGCCCCCGCGCTGCTCCCGGTGCGCGAGGAGCTGACGGCGCGCCCCGGCGGGCAGTGGGTGCTCGAGATGTTCGCCCGCCACCGCGGCACGTCGGCCGCGGTCGCCGCATAGCGACGGCCCCCAAGACGTCGCGCCGCTCTCTGCGGCACTTGTCACACACCGGGCCCCCTCGCGGCGGCGAGGATCGACTCGTGGCGGATGTCCAAAACGTGTGTGCGGGCCCCTTCGGCGCGGCATACGACTTCTACATCGAGCGCGAGTGGCTGTCGTACCCGATCGGCAGGCTGATCTGGGGGATCGACACGCGGCCGTTCTACGCGAGCTTCCGTGCGATCGCCGAGGTGCGGGAAGGCGGCACGATCATCGACACGCCGTGCGGCGGCGGCGTGGGGTTCCGCGCGCTCTCGCCGGACCAGGATGTGCGCTATCTCGCCGCTGACCTGGCCGACGACATGCTCGTGCGGGCACGCAAGCGGGCGCACCGGCTCGGCCTGCCACAGGTCGAAGTGGTCGCCGCCGACATGTGCGAGTTGCCCTTCGACGACCAAGTCGCCGACCTGGTCCTCTCCTACAGCGGCCTGCACTGCGTCCACAGTCCGCAGCGTGCCGTTCAGGAGGCGGTGCGCTGCCTGAAGCCAGGCGGGCGCCTCGTAGGGACGACGTTCCTGGCCAGCGGCACGCGCCGCAAGCGCCTGCTGTTCGAGCTGGGCCGCCGCCGCGGGCACCCGATGCCGACCTTCGAGGCAGGCGAGCTGCGCGGCTGGCTGGCCGCCGCCGGCATCTCCGAGCCGGCCGTCGGAGCCGAGAGCGGCTTCGTGACTTTCAGCGGCCGCAAGCCGCTCTGATCAGGCCTCCGCGCGCGTCAGCCGCGCCGCGACCAGTCCGGCCATCGTCGCCGGCTGCTCGAGCTGCGGGTAATGGCCGAGGTCGGGCAGCACTGTCACGGGAGCGTGCGGGCGCAGCTCGCGTAGCCCTTCGAGCACGTTCGGCGTCGCCACCGGGTCGAGCATCCCCCACGCCAGCTGCAGGTCCCCCGTCCAGTCGCGGACCGCGCCGTGCCAGCGCTCGGCGTGGCGGGTACGCTCGCCGACGTAGCTGATCGTCCTGTGGGCGATGTGGTGACCGCCGGCGCGTGTCAGCAGCGCCCACTGGTCGTCGAGCTCGTCGGGATCGATCGGATGGCTCGGCGAGAACAGACCGCCGAACTGCTGGCTGAAGACCCGCTTGTTCGAGAGCCGCGCGAACAGCGGCCCGATCGGCGAGCGCAGCATCTTCTGGCCGGCGGTGAGCGATGCGCGCTCCACGATCACGCTGCCGTTGAACAGCAGCACGCCGGCCAGCTCGAAACCCAGCTTCCGCTCGATGTCGCGACTCATCAGCTCGGTCGCCACCGACGTGCCCATGTCGTGCGCGACGACCTGGACCGGCCCGGTCAGGTAGCGGCCGACCAGCTCCTCGGCGATGTCGCTCTGCTCGAAGAGGCTGTAGTCGTGGCGGCGCGGCTTGTCGGAGAGGCCGAAGCCGAGGAAGTCGAACGCGAGCACCCGCTGCCCGGCAGGCAGCTCGGCGAGCATGTCCTGCCAGTCGTACGAGCTCGAGGGGAAGCCGTGCAGGAGCAGCAGCGCCGGGCCGTCGCCCGCGACCTCGCGCACGAAGATCCGGTGACCGCCGGCTTCGACCAGCTCCCCCTGCTCGCGCCAGCGCTCGACGCGCGACGTCGTCATCTCACCCCTGATGGCATTGTGTGCACATGGTCGCAGCCGAGGGGGAGTCGCGCAGGCCGCCGAACGTCCTGCTGCTCATCACCGATCAGCAGCGCTACCCGCGCCACTGGCCGGACGAGCCCGGCTGGCTGCGCGAGCTGATGCCAAACGACGCCGAGCTGGCGCGAACCGGGCTGACGTTCACAAACGCCTACTGCAACACCGCGATGTGCTCGCCGAGCCGAGCGACGCTCTTCACCGGCCTCTACCCCGCCCAGCACGGGGTGAAGCTGACGCTGACAGCGGGCGACCTCAAGCCGGACCCGCGTCACGCGCCTGCGGTGGCCAAGACCGTGGCGGGCATCCTGCGCCGCGGACAGGCACCGCGCGCGCGCGTCACTCAGCAGTTCCTGCGCGGGCTGTTCGGCGTCGGGCGCGGCGGCGGCGGCGAGGCGGTGCTCAACCCGGGCACGCCGAACATGGCCCAGCTGCTGCGCGCGGCCGGCTATGAGGTCGCCTACAAGGGCAAGTGGCACCTGACCCACCCGCTCGGGGACCAGGGTGGGGGGAGCGACCTGCTCGGCGGCTGGGGCTCGCAGGACCCGGAGCTGCTCGAGCGCCACTACGGCTTCGCCGACTGGGAGGCGCCCGATGCCGGCGAGAACGCGAAGGCCGAGCACTTCGGCGGCGGCAGCGCCGGACCGGGCGAGGGCTGGGACGAGGAGTACACGCGGCAGGCCGAGCGCTGGCTCGGTCAGGTCGATCTGCCCGAGCCGTTCTGCCTGGTCGTCTCGCTCGTCAACCCGCACGACGTCCTCGGCTACCCGGCCTCCTACGTGGCCGGCGGCTACTCGCCCGAGGAGTTCCGCGACCTCGGCGTCGGCCTGCCGGCGAGCTACGGCGAGGACCTGTCCAGCAAGCCGGCGGTCCACACACTGATGCAGCTCGGCATGACCGCCTATATGGGCCCGCTGAGCGACCGCCGTGCGGCGCTCGACTACGTCAACTTCTACGCCTACCTGCACCGGCTCGTGGACGAGAAGATCGGGCGACTGGTGAGCGCGCTCGGGAGCGCCGACGATCCCGGGTCGCTGCGCTCGCGAACGGTCGTCGTCCGCTGCGCCGACCACGGCGAGATGGGGCTGGCGCACGGCGGACTGCGTCAGAAGGCCTTCAACGTCTACGAGGAGACGGTCAACGTCCCGCTCGTCATCTCCAACCCCGTGCTGTTCCCCGAGCCGGCCGAGACCTCGGCGCTCGCCTCGCTGATCGACGTGCTGCCGACGGTCACGTCGCTGGTGGGCGCACCGCCCGCCCCCGCGACGCACGGGCACGACCTGACGCCGGTGCTCGCCGAGCGCGCGGCGCCGGACCGCGAGCGGCTGGGCCGTGTCGGCGTCGACCTCTCCCCTGTGGCCGACCACCCGACCCCGGCACCGTCGGTCCGCGAGCTCGTCCACTTCACCTACGACGACCACCAGGCCGGCACCGCCTCTCCCGAGGCTCCGGGCCAGCCGAACCGCGTCCGCTCGGTCTTCGACGACCACGTCAAGTACGCCGTCTACCTAGATCCGAACGGCAACGCGACGCCCGAGTACGAGCTCTACGACCGCGACAGGGACCCGGACGAGGTGAGCAACCTGCTCGACCCCCGGACCGGCGAGCCGCGCAACCCGAAGGCCCGCCAGCTCCGCGACGAGGCCGCGGAGCGGCTCGACGTGACGCTGGCCGAGCACGGCACGGCGCTGCCACCTGTCTAGCGGCGCCGCCGCCGTCACACACTGGCGATATTCGACATCGAGAGTTAGCGTGACGACGTGACCTCCGATAGAGCCACGCCGGCACCCGCACGCCTGGAGCAATGTGGACAAATCGAGGATTGGTTCATAACTCAAGGCGTCCCACACTTCGCGGCCAACTACTCGTCACGCTCGCGCCAGCCGCTCTTGGTCTACATATTGTTCACGGTACTCGCCTTCCAGGTGGGCGTGGCGCCGTGGCTCGAGCTGGGGGCGCCGCAGCTGCTCGTAGCGCCGCTGATCCTCTTCCTGCTCAGCCTTTGGATCGTCCCGGCCATTCCGAGCGTCCTGGGCTTGAACACCGGCGCGAACGCCCGATGGTGGTCCCTGCCAGGACGCCTCATCGCGTTGGGGATCGCCGCCTATCTCTTGGCGCGAAGCGACCTGCCGCCAGTCTGGTCAGACCCGTGGATCGACTTCGCGGTCGTCTTCGGCGTTCTCGCCAGCTCTGCCCTCCTGTTCCAGCAGCAGGTGTGGACAGCCGACGGCAGACCCGCGAAGAACCAGCGCCGAGGAATCCTCGCGACCGTGATCGTCGCGATCGTCCTCTTCGCACTCGAGGGAAGCGTCTTCAACCCTTTCTGGCTCGTGATGCATGACGCGGGGCTCGGCCCCATGCCACAGGCGCTTCCCGCGCTGGTCGTCGTACTGCTGATCTTGCTGATGTCGCTCCGGCTCACTCGTTCGACAGAGGGGAGCGAGGGGGTCGACCCCGCAGACCCGATGGCGGGCGTCCTGATCACCATGGTGCCGCTCTTGGTTCTGGTCCTGGGGGCCGAGACCGCCGTCCTACCGCACGCGGCCCCGGATGGAGCGGTGCAGGCCGTTCCCCTCCTTCTACTGCTTGTGGTCGGGGCGGTCTCCGGCCTCATCTGGTGGCAGGAGAGCCGCCAGCGCCGATGGGCACGACTTCAGGGTCCTACCCAGAAAGCCAGGGCGGCGCTCGCCAGCCGGGTGGTGGGCTCGGTCTGGGTGATCCTGTTCCTGCTCAGCTATCCGGTCCTCGCGGGCCTCTACTTCGAGATCAACGCCTTCGGCGAGACGCTGCGCGGCTTCGACGCATTCGCCCTGGCGTTCGCGATCAACGCCTTGTACCTCGGCATAGCCTGGTTCGTCGTGAGCTTCGGCCTCGACCACGTGGGAGCTTGGACGTACCGAACGATCTTCGACGATCTTCGCGGTATCGCCGTCGGGCTCGTCCGAGGCCTCCCCTTGCTGCTGGTGTTTGCCGCGTTCCTGGTCCTCCAGGCGGAGCTGTGGCAGGTCGTCGTGGAGATCGACACCCTCGCGTACGTCGTGCTTCTCAGCCTCCCGACGGTGTTCGCCTTGTCGCTGATGGCCATCACCTCGATCGAGCGCGTCAACCGCCAGGCACGGTTCTCACACTGGCGGGACGTGCTGTCGGCCGCGTTGCACACCAACGGCCGGGTGGGGGCGGAGTCGGAGCGGCAAGTACACGACTGGCTGCGTCTGGTCGATCGGAACCCCGAGGATCGAGCGCCCAAGCCCGAGCTCTCGTGGCGCGAGCGCGCAAACGTCTCGATCGTCCTGATCGCCTACCAGTCGTTGATACTGGGTCCGGTGGCGATCGCCGCTGCCGCGCTTTTCTGGGGGTTCGGCAAGTTGGCGGTCACCCCTGAGGTCGCAGCGGACTGGGTGTACGGCGACAAGAGCCCGCCGAGCTTGGGCGACGACCTCGCCAACCTCCAGTTCCTCGATGAGCCATGGACCCGCGTAGCCGGGCTGCTTGCGGTCATCTCCCTGCTCTACCTCGCGGTGACGGTCCTGGCGAGCTCCGAGCAGCGCCAGCAGTTCTTCGATGCCGCCGAGCGCGGCATCGGAAAGCGTCTGGCCGTCCGGGTCGTATATCGGGAGATCCGGGCACCCCAGACCCCGCGATCGCGGGGCCTGGCCAGCCTCCTCGCGAGATGGCGGCCGGCTGACCGTTAGTGGAGACGGTGGGAATTGAACCCACGTCCGCGGGCGAGCGGATACAGCTTCTACGAGCGTAGCCAGTCCTCTGATCTCATCCCGAGCTAGCCTGACTGGCCGGGTTGCTCGGGACCAGCCTCTGCATTGTGTCCCCCCACCACCAGAGGCGCATGGTGGGGGCAAGCCCGTTTCTGATACCGGACATCTCCCCCACGGGCCGAGGGGAGGCCGATAGCTCACTGGCTAGATCTAACTAGGCAGCAAGCGCGAACGAGTGATTCTCATCCGCAACTATGGTTTGCCGGTTGTTTAACGAGGCCTACCGGCGACCTCGACTCGCAACTGCATCCACGAAAACGTCCACGTCGAAGCCTGTCGTCCCCGTAGAAGCACCCTCAGTCTACCGTCAACGGAGCACCAGCTCGCCGTCCTGGATCGGCTCTTGCTGGATCGGCACGACCCCTATCCCGTTGGCCGTCGCTGCCCTGGCGAGGTCACGGTCCCAGGTGGTCATCACGATTCGCCTCGAGGGAAGTGAGACGGCGGTAGCCAGATGGACGGCGTCCCCGCCGCGAATCCCATGCAGCTCGGCAAAGGAACCGGCGAATCGACTAACAGCCCTATCGAGCTTCAAGAGCTCCATCGAACCGCATAGGCGATCGATCTCAGAGACCATCCTTCGCAACTCCGACCGTGTGAAGCGACCGGCGCGGTGGGCCGCCGCAGCGGCGGACCTAGCCTCTGGGTAGATCAGGTCGCTCGATAGAACGATGTCAGCCGCCTGCCACACCTCGCTAGCGATGTCTGCACCCGGCTCCCCGAAGACGCGCTTGACGAGCGCCGACGTATCGAAGTAGGCGATCACCGGCGTATGAACTCGGAGACGGTGCCGCCGCGGAGCTTGATCTTTGGCGACGGTCGATTGTCCCGGGGGATGGTCGGGCCGTCGACGAGTCCCTTGGCTCGAAGCTCCGCAAGCGGATCGGGGTTGGGCGGGGGCAGTGGCTTTCTGTCCATTGGGTTCATAGCGGATATGCTACTAGGCCAGTCGGCACTCGTAGGTAACGATTTGCTTCACTGACCGGCATGCCGAAGGACGAGCTGCCGGTCGTTCCGTTCGCGTCGCGAGACGCGTTCGAGCAGTGGCTGGAGGCGAACCACGACAGCTCGAACGGGCTCTGGGTCAAGTTCGCCAAGAAGGCCGCCGGGATCGAGACCGTGGTGTACGCGGAGGCAGTCGAGACGGCGCTCTGCTTCGGCTGGATCGACGGTCAGGCCAACAGCTTCGACGACGACTGGTACCTCCAGCGCTTCACCCCTCGCCGGGCGCGCAGCAAGTGGTCGCAGATCAACTGCGACAGAGCCGAGGCGCTGATCGAGAGAGGCGCGATGCGCCCGCCGGGCCTACGCGAGGTCGAGCGGGCGAAGGAGGACGGTCGCTGGGAGGCCGCCTATGCCAGCCCGAGCAAGATCGAGGTCCCCGCGGACCTGCAAGCGGAGCTGGATGCCAACCCGAAGGCCAAGGCGTTCTTCGAGCAGATCAGCAAGACCAACCGCTACGCGATCCTCTACCGGATCCACGACGCGAAACGGGCCGACACACGCGCCCGGCGGATCGAGAAGTTCGTCGGCATGCTCGAGCGGGGCGAGACGGTCCACTAGCCGATCGCCGGCGCGCTGATCCGCGCGGCGACGTCGACCAGCACGTCCTTCTCGACGTCAGGGTGGTCGATCCACCAGAGCGCCATCCCGGCGAGCCCGCTGACCAGCAGCTCAGCCGTCGGGGCGACCTGCTCCGCCGGAATCCGACCGCCCGCGCGAGCCGCGATGAACGCAGCCATCACGTCGCCTGCAGTGGCACTGACCCGTAGCCGAACGGCCCGGATCTCCTCGTCGCCCGAGCTGTCGCGGAACAGCATCACCCAGCTGTGCTGGTTCTCCCGCACGTAGTCGAGCCAGTGCTCGAGGATCGCGCGCACCAGCTCGTCGGGCTCGAGCTGCTCGGCGACGCCGGCGACGCGCTCGAAGAACGTCGGCAGGTCCGCCTCGTGCTTCTCGAGCAGCGCCAGGTAGAGCCCCTTCTTCGAGTCGAAGTGGCGGTAGAGGATCGGCTTGGTGACGTTCGCGGCGGCGGCGACGTCGTCTAGCCGCGCGCCGGCGTAGCCGTGGCGCGCGAAAAGCGGGCCGGCGGCACGGAGGATGAGGGCGCGGCGCTCTGGCGCCGCCATGCGAGTAGCCACCATGGTTACCGAAGAGTAACTTGTCTGCTACGTTACCTGCCAGTAACCGCCGTAGCGACGCCGAGGAGGCAACCCCCGATGACGCCGAAGACCGTCCACGACCCCCTCCACCGCGCCCGTCACAGCTTCACGCCCGACGGCGACAACCTGATCGTCGACACCTGGCTCGAGCCGGGCGGCAAGCTGCCACCCCACCTCCACCCCGTCCAGGACGAGTACTGGTCGGTCGTCGAGGGCGAGGTCGAGGTGCTCGCCGGGAGCACGAAGCGGATCGTTCGCCCCGAGGACGGTGAGGTGCCGGTACCGCCGGGAACCAAGCACGGCCTGCGCAACCGCAGTGGCAAGACGGTCCACGCGCGCTGTCGCGTCATCCCGGCACTGCACCTCGAGGAGTTCCTGACCGACAGCGCCGCGGCCGCCCAGGAGGGGCTGCTGCTGCGCGGTGACATCCCGCGCGGCCTGCGTGGTGCCCGCTGGGGAGCCCGCTTCCTCAAGCGCCACCGCGGCGAGACGGTGATGCTGTGGCCGCCGCGCTTCGTCCAGTCGGCGATGATCGCCCTCCTCGCGCGCGACTGATCAGGCAGGCGCTGATGGCGGCGCCTCGACGTCCACCCCGGCCCGCCCGCTGCGCAGGCGCATCGCCATCAGCGGGAACAGGAGCGTCGAGACGATTGCCGCGCCGATCAGCGACGCGGAGGTCGAGCTGTGCATGTGTCCGCCGTCGACGGCGATCGTCGTGATCGCCACCACGAGCGGCAGCGCCGTCGCGGAGTAGAAGGCGAGCGCGAGCCGGTCACGCCGCTCGGGCAGCACAGAGCGGTAGAGCAGCAGCGCGGGCCCGCCGCGCACGAGCAGGAACAGACAGACGAACAGCGGCAGCTTGTAGAGCGTCTCGGGCGCCGAGAGCAGGGCGTCGAGGTCGAACTTGATCCCGCTGACGACGAAGAAGAACGGGATGAAGAAGCCGTAGCCGATCGCCGTCAGCTTGGCCTCGAACAGCTCGACGTCACGCCCGTTGAGCGCCAGCCGCGTGATCAGCCCGGCGACGAACCCGCCGAGCAGGAGGTCGAGCCCGAGCTCGTAGGCGAGCGCGACCAAGCCGAAGATCAGCAGCACCGAGAGCCGCACGGCGAGCTGGCTGCTTGCGTCGAGCGTCCGCTCGAGCGCCGGCCAGGTCCGCACCGTCGATCCCACGGCGATCAGCGCCACGAGGACGGCGAGGCCCACGAACGCGAGCAGGATCGCCGCCTCCTCGATCGGCTGACCGCCCGCGAGCACAAGCGTGATCAGCAGGATCGGGCCGAACTCACCGACCGCCCCGGCAGCCAGCAGCAGACCGCCGAAGCGGGTCGGGATCTCGCGGGCGTCGCGCAGGATCGGGATCAGCGTTCCGATCGCGGTGGTCGCCAGCGCGGACCCGGTGTAGAGCAGCGAGACGACGACCCCCGCCCAGGCGAGCAGACCGCCGACGCTGTAGGCGAGCACGAGCGAGACCAGCCAGCCGATCAATGCCAGGCGCAGCGGCCGCCCGCGGATCCGGGCGAAGTCGATCTCGTAGCCGGCGAAGAAGAACAGCATCCCGAGGCCGAGGCTCGAGAAGAACTCGATGAAGTCGTCCGCCTTCGCCAGCCCCAGGACGTCGGGGCCGATGGCGATGCCGAGCAGCAGCTCGACCACCACGACGGGCACTGCGAGCCGCGGCTCGACGACGACCGCGACGACCCCCGCCAGGGAGGCCACGAAGACGATCGCGAAGAAGGAGCCGGCGTCTACCTCGAACACGCGCCCACCCTAATCGGATGTGGGGATAGCGCTGCCACAATGAGAGCGGTGGAGACTCCCCCTCAGACCCCGGCCTACGCGCCACCCTCCGCGGGCCCGACGCCAGCCCACTACCCACCCGAGTACCGACCGGAGCCGGCCGAGCGCAAGCCCTTGTGGAAGCGTGCCGGCGGACTCGCCCTGGCCGCCGGCCTGATCCTGCTCAAGTTCGGCGCGAAGCTCAAGGGGCTGCTGCTGCTCCTGCCGAAGGCCAAGATCTTCACCACCTCGGCGTCGATGCTCGTCTCGATCGCCGCGTACGCGCTGATCTGGGGCTGGAGCTTCGCCGTCGGCTTCGTGCTGCTGCTGCTGATCCACGAGATGGGTCACGTGCTCCAGCTGCGTCGCGAGGGGATCAAGGCGAGCGCGCCGATGTTCATCCCGTTCCTCGGCGCACTGGTCGCTATGAAGGAGCTGCCCAAGGACGCCGCCGCGGAGGCCCGCGTCGGTCTCGCAGGACCGGTCCTCGGCACGCTCGGCTGCCTGATCCCGTGGGCGCTCTACGGCGCGACTGGCGACGAGCTGTTCAAGGCGCTCGCCTTCGTCGGCTTCTTCCTCAACCTCTTCAACCTGCTGCCCGTGCTGCCACTCGACGGCGGCCGCGCGATGGCCGCGCTGACGCCGTGGATGTGGTTCGTCGGCTACGGCCTGCTGGTCGGCGTCACGTTCGTCTATCCGAACCCGATCATGATCCTGATCCTGCTGCTCGGCGGATACGAGACGTGGCGGCGCTGGAGGCAGCGCGACGATCCCGAGCAGAAGCGCTACCTCGAGGTCCGCACACGCACCCGAGTCGCCGTAGCGGCGGTCTACGTCGGCCTGGCGGTGCTGCTCGCGCTCGGGATGGACCTCACCTACGTCGACCGCGACTTCTCGGACGTCTAGCTAGCCGCGCTCGCGGTCGGAGAGCGCACGCTGGATGTCACGCTGGACGTCCTTCTCCTTGAGGTCGCGGCGCTTGTCGGTGTGGTCCTTGCCGCGACCGAGCGCGATCTCGACCTTCACGCGCGCGCCCTTGAGGTAGACCCTTGTCGGGATCAGCGTGAGGCCCTTCTGCGCGGTGGAGTCGATCAGCGCCTCGATCTCCTTCGCGTGCAGCAGCAGCTTGCGCTCGCGCTCGGGCTCGTGGTTCTCGCGCGAGGCGGGCAGGTAGGGCGCGATGTGCATGTTGTGCAGCCAGACCTCGCCGTTGCGCAGCGCCGCATAGGCGTCCTTGATCTGGACGCCGCCACCGCGGATCGACTTGACCTCGGAGCCCTGCAGCACGATCCCCGCCTCGTAGCGCTCGAGCAGGTGGTAGCGAAACGACGCCTGCCGGTTCGTCGCCAGGTCGCCCGCCGCCGCTTTGCGCTTGCCCTTCTTCGCCATCGCGGCCCGACGCTACACGGCCGGCTCGAGATCGACGCGGCCGCGCGCGGCCTCGACCGCACCGACGGTCACCTCGATCGGGTCGCCGAGCCGGATCGCCCGGCCAGAGTCGGTATCGATCAGCTGGCTCTCATGCTCGTCGGGATCCCACCAGCCGCGCATCCGCCGCACCGCCAGGAACCCCTCGAACCCCTCGTCGCCGAAGCGCACGAACCAGCCCTTGGAGATCAGCCCGACCACCTCGCCCTTCCAGACTGGCGCCGAACCGCCCGGACCACCGCCGACCGGCCAGGTGCCCCGGGGGGTCCGGGGGGCGCGAGCCCCCCGATCTCGATATTCGGCGAGCCGACGCTCGAGCAGGAAGGCAGAGCAGACATCGTCGGCGGCACGCTCCACCTTCATCGCGGCGCGCTCGGTCTCGCTGGTCATCACGCCGAGGTCGTCGAGCTCGTGCGCGCGGGGTGCACCGTCGTCGAGACCGAGGCCCGCGAGCAGGGCGCGATGAGCCACGACGTCCGGATAGCGCCGGATCGGAGACGTGAAGTGGCAGTAGCGGGACGAGGCGAGCCCGGCGTGTCCGAGGTTCTTCGGCGAGTAGTAGGCCTGCTTGAGCGAACGCAGCACCATCGAGCCGAACGCCTCGGCGCCGCGATCGTGCTTGCGCGAGTACTCGGCCGCCATCCGCGACGCCTCGGCGGCGACGTCGGCCGCCTGCTGCGGGCTCATCGTGCGCGGCAGCGCCGGAACCGGCACCTCGAGCGCGGCGAGCTTCTCGATCATCGCCTCGACCTTCAGCGGGTCCGGCTTCTCGTGGACGCGGTAGAGCGTCGGCAACTTGGAGTCGGCGAGGTAGGTGGCGACCTGCTCGTTCGCGAGAATCATCAGCTCCTCGATCAGCGTGTGCGACTCCGTCTGGGGCTCGTGGCGCACGCCGACCACATGGCCGGCACGATCGAAGTCGAAGGACGGCTCCCGTGAGCTGACTTCGAGCGCACCGCGCTGCTCGCGCCGTTCGCGCAAGGCGCGCGCGACCTCGCGCGCGGCCGCGAGCGGCTCGCCCCACGGGTCCTCGGCTCGCCTGCCGCCGGCGAAGACCTCGTCGACCTCGCCGTAGGTGAGCCGGGCGTCCGAGCGGACGATCGAGCGGTGGAAGGCGACGCGCCGGACGTCGACACCGGACAGCTCCATCTCCACCGTGATCGCGAGCCGGTCCTCTCCGGGCCGGAGCGAGCACTCGCCGTTCGAGAGCCGCTCGGGCAGCATCGGCTCGACGGCTCCCGGCACGTAGGTGCTGGTGCCGCGCCGCAGCGCCTCCTTGTCGAGCGCGCTGCCGGGCCGCAGGAAGGCGGTCACGTCGGCGATGTGGACCCAGAGCCGGACCAGGTCGCCGTCGAGGCGCTCGGCCGAGATGGCGTCGTCGAAGTCACGCGCGTCGGCGGGATCGATCGTGAACGTCGGCAGGTGGGTGAGGTCCGTGCGCGACCCGCGCGCCGGCGGCTCGGCGCCCACCTCCATCGCCTCCGTCTCGGCGCGGCGCGGAAAGGAACGGCGCAGGCCGCGGTCCAGCATCAGGCCCTCCACCACGTCGCGGGCGACGTTCGGCTTGCCGATCGCGCGGAACACCCGCACGCCGCGCTTGCCCGCCCCGACGAGCACCAGATCACCGTCACGCGCCTTCCCGTCCCCGCTGCCCGCGACCTCGAACGTGGTGCCCCGCGCGAAGATCGGCTCGGCGACGAGCATCCGCCCCCGCCGGCCCAGCACCGCGACCGCCGGCAGGTCGATCCGCGCCGGGCGCCCGTGCGCCCTGTTCCTCAAGGGCCCGAGAGCTTCTGGGACAGCTCGTCGAGCGCGACCGGCAGCGCCTCGTCGCGCTCTGTCTCGACGTCGTCGCGCGCCTTGACGTCCGGCTGCACGCCCTTGTTGCCGATGTTCTCGCCGTTGGGCAGGAAGTACTCGCCGACGGTGATGTCGAGCAGCCCGCCGTTCGACAGCGGCTGCACCTCCTGGAAGACGCCCTTGCCGAACGTCCGGGTGCCCACGACGGTGCCGCGCTTGCGGTCCTTGATCGCGCCCGAGACGATCTCGGCGGCCGATGCGGTGCCGCGATCGACGAGCACCACCACGGGGACGTCCGCGCCGATCGCCCCGCCGACCGCGTCGTACTCCTTCTCCGCCTTGGTACGACCTTTGGTCGAGACGATCAGCCCGTCCTCGATGAACACCGAGCCGACCAGCACTGCCTCCTGGAGCAGTCCGCCGCCGTTGCCGCGCAGGTCGAAGACGATCCCCTCGGCGCCCTTCTTCAGCAGCTCGTTGACCTCGCGCTGGACGAGCCCATGGGCGCCCTCGCTGAAGGTGGCGAGCTCAACCACGCCGAGCTTGCGCCCGTCGCGCTCGACGATCCGGCCGGTGGCGACCGGGACCTCGATCTTCGCGCGCTTGACCTTGACGGTCCGCGGCTCGAACGTCTCGGGGTCGACCAGCTCGAGCCTCACCTGCGTCCCAGCGGGCCCCTTGATCCGCGCGGTCGCGACGGTGGCCGAGAGCCCCGCGATCGACTTGCCGTCGACCTCGGTGATGAACTCGCCCTGCTCGATCCCGGCGCTCTCGGCCGGCGAGCCCTCGAAGACGTTCAGGACGCGCAGGCCGCGCTTGTCCTGGTCGACGTTCATGCCGACGCCCTCGAAACGGCCCGACACCGACTGCTCGAACTGCTCGGTCTCCTTCGGCGACAGGTAGTTGGAGAAGCGGTCGTCGAGGCCGTCGACGAGGCCGCGCACCGAGCCCTGTTCGAGCTGGTCGTCGTCGACCTTCCTGTAGAAGTCCTCGTCGATCGCGTCGAGGATCTCCGCGCGCAACGCGCGGTCCTCCTGCACGAAGGCGTCGCGCAGCGGCTCCGGCAGGTCCTCCGGATGGCCACCGAGGTAGATGCCGCCGAACAGCAGCACCACGCCGGCGACGAGAACGGCGAGAGTCTTTGTGAGGGCGCTCATCGAGGGGAGGAGGTGAAGGGTAGTGACAGCCAGTGCCTACACCCCCGGCCACCACTCTCCGGCCAGGTGCCTCGGGGGTCTGGGGGCGCGAGCCCCCAGATGGCTCACACCCGCAGGAATCGGCGCAGCGTTATTGCAGACCCCGCGGCCGAAACCGCGATGCACGCCAATACGAGAACGACGATCAGCAGCGGGAAGTCGATCGTGTCGGGTGCCGCCAGCAGCGCGAAGCGGTCCTCGAGCGGATCGATGAAGGTCTCCTTGGCGATCGTCAGCAGCAGCACTGCGAGCACGCCGCCCATCAGCCCGACGATCACGCCCTCGATCACGAACGGCCAGCGGATGAACCAGTTGGTTGCGCCGACGAGCTTCATCACCTCGACCTCGCGACGACGCGCGAAGATCGACAGTCGCAGCGTGTTGGCGACCAGCGCGACCGAAGCGAACACCAGCAGCGCCATCAGACCGCCGGTGAGGATCTTCACGAGGCCGGTGGCGGACAGGATCTTCTCCGTGTCCTCCTCCTTGTTGCGGACCTCGTCGATCGCGGCGAGCGATGGCTCGCGCGCACCGTCGACGCCGATCGGCGCGAGACGGTCGACGATCGCGTCGACCTTGTCTGGATCGTCCGGCACGACCTTGTACATGTCGGGCAGCGGGTTAGAGCCGAGCAGCTTCGTGCCCTCCGCGAACGCGCCAGGGTTGTCGCGCTTGGCCTCGGCGAGCCCCTCGGCCTTGGAGACGAACTCGATCGACTTGACGTTCGCGGTGTCCTCGAGCGCGGCAGCGAGCTGCTTGCGCTCGCCGGTGGTCGCCTCGTCGGCGACGTAGACGTTGACGACGACGCGATCCCGGACCTCGTTGGCGGTGCCGGTGGTCGCCTGGGTGATCGGGATGAACACCCCAAGCACGAGCGCGGTCAGCAACACGGTCAGCATCGCGGCGAGCGCGGGCGCCGAGTTGCGCGAGAGGCCGCGGATGGCCTCCTTGAGGAAGAAGCCGAAGGTCATCAGTTGGGGTGACCCTCGTCGCCGACGCCCAGCTCACCGCGCAGGCGGATCGCGAACTCGGTCGTGGACTCGTCAGGCCGGTACATGCCGGACTGCTCGTCGCGGATGATGCGGCCGTCGCGCAGCTCGATCACGCGGCGGCGCATCTTGTCGACCATCTCCTTGTCGTGGGTCGCCACGACGACGGTCGTTCCCGTGCGGTTGATCCGGTAGATCAGCTGCATGATCCCGATCGACGTCTCGGGGTCGAGGTTGCCGGTCGGCTCGTCGGCCAACAGCAGCGGCGGGTGGTTGACGAACGCACGGGCGATCGACACACGCTGCTGCTCGCCGCCGGAGAGCTCGTCGGGGAAGTTGTGCAGCTTCGTCGAGAGGCCGACGAGGCGGATGATGTCCGGCACCTTGCGGCGGATCTCCTCGCGCGGCTCGCCGATCACCTGGAGCGCGTATGCGACGTTGTCGTAGACCGTCCGGTTGGGCAGCAGCTTGTAGTCCTGGAAGACGGTGCCGATGTTGCGGCGCAGGTACGGGACCTTCGAGCGATCGACCTCGCTCAGCTTCTTGCCGGCGATCAGGATCTCGCCGCTGGAGGCCTCGAGCTCCTTCATCAGCATGCGGATGCAGGTCGACTTGCCGCAGCCGGTCGGGCCGACGAGGAAGACGAACTCCCCGCGGCCGATCTTCAGGGAGGCGCCCTCGACCGCGACCGTGCCGTTGTCGTAGACGCGCGAGACGTCGCGCAGCTCGACGACGGGAACGTCGCCGACGGGCGCGGGTCTAGGGGCCGGAACGGAGGCCGGCCGTATGCGGGCACGAGTGCGAGCCATCTGCGCCGTCCTTCTTAGCGGGCTCGGTGCCGGGCGTGTTGCAGGTGCAACGCCATGTGCACCGATTGCAATGGGAATTGCAGGGGTTTTGCGCGAATGTCAGCGCTTGATGCGCCAGCGCGTGAACAGCTCGCCGTCGGCCTCGCACAGCCAGACGAGCTCGGCGCCCGCAGGCTCGGGCAGCTCGCGCCCGGTGGCAATGTGGGGCTCGTCCCCGCCTCCGACGAGCTTCGGGGCGATCGAGAGGAAAAGCTCGTCGACGAGCCCGGCGGCGAGCAGGTATGACAGGAGCGTCGGGCCGCCCTCGCAGATCAGCGAGCGGAGGCCGTGCTCGGCGCGCAGCCGCGCGAGCAGCAGGCGCAGGTCGTCACCCGTCCGCTCGTAGGTCACGTCGGCAACGACTCCCTCGAGCTCGTGATCGGCCGCGGTAGCGACGATCACCGGCGCTCCCTCGGCCTGGAGCAGCGGCAGGTCGGATGGGAGCAACATGCGTCCCGAGACGATCACCGTGGGCTGGATCGGGTCGAGGCCAAGCCGCTCGCGCAACGCGCGCAGCTCGTCGTTCTTGACCGCCTCGCCGTAGCGCTCGACACGTGCCGTCCCGGCGCCGACCAGCAAGGCGTCGCCCGCGCTGCGCAGCAGGTGGAACAGCTCGCGGTCGACCGGCCCGCTGAGCCCACGTGTCTCCCCCTCCACAGCGGCCCGGCCGTCGAGCGTCGAGATCATGTTCACGATCACGTAGGGCCGATCGGCCGGAGCGCGCGAGCTGAGGTCGAGCTGGGCGACCAGCTCCTCCGCGGTCGTCTCTCCCTGCCGGGGGTACAGGCGGTTCAGCGACATGGCCGTGCAGGCTAGCCTCATCGCATGTACCGGCCGCGCTACCAGCAGGAGGACGACCCACAGCGGGTGTGGGAGACGATCGAGCGTCACAGCTTCGCGTCGCTGATCTGTGCCGACGACGCCGGGCGTCCACTCAGCACGCTCGTGCCGTTCGTCCGCCGCGACGGACGGCTGTTCTGTCACATGGCAGCCGCCAACCCACAAGGCCCGCTCCTCGCTGACGGGCGGCCGGCGCTCTGCCAGTTCATGGGGCCCCATGCCTACGTCTCGCCGGCGCTGTACGAGAAGCCAGGCGAGGTGCCCACCTGGAACTACGTGCAGGTGCAGATCGGTGCACACCTGCGCGAGCTCGACCGCGACGGCGCCCGCTGGGTGGTCCAGGAGACCGTGCGCGAGCACGAGCACCGGCGCGAGAATTCGGTCGGCCCGGACTGGATGACAGAGCGCATCGACCAGCTGATCGGTGGCGTACGTGCCTTCGAGGTGTTGGTCGAGCAAATCGAGGGCCGCTTCAAGCTCTCACAGAACCGCGGCAAGCAGGACCGACGCAATGTCGTCGCCGAGCTTCGTGGCGGCAACGACGATCAGCGCGCCGTCGCCGACCTGATGGACGTGAACGAGCCGCCTACGGCGTGATCGAGATCATGCGCTCGATCGGGACGCGAGCGCGCTCGGCGATCTCGGGATCGACCTTGACGACCGGCTTGAGGTCGCGCAGGGCGTCGCGCAGCTTCGGCAGCGTGATCATCTTCATGTACCTGCAGGAGGCCATCCGGTTGGCCGGGATGAAGCTCTTGCCGGGGTTCTCCTGCTCGAGCGGATGCAGCATCCCCGTCTCGGTCGCGACGATGAACTCCTGCGCATCCGACTCGCGCGCGAAGCTCAGCATCCCGCCGGTCGAGAGCATGTGGGTGCGCTCGGGGTCGACGTCGCCGGCGGCGACGAACTCCATCACCTGAGTCGTGCAGCCGCACTCGGGGTGAATCATGAACTCAGCGTCGGGGTGCTCAGCGCGCGTGTCGGCGATGTCGCTCGGCCGGATGCCGGCGTGGACGTGGCACTCGCCATCCCAGACGTTGATCCGACGGCCCGTCTCCTTCTCGACGTAGGCGCCGAGCCACATGTCGGGCCCGAAGAGGATCTCGGTGTCCTCGCCGTGCTCGCGCCAGATGTGCTCGACGACCTGGACGGCGTTCGAGGAGGTGCAGCAGTAGTCCGTCTCGGCCTTGACCTCGGCGGTCGTATTCACGTACATCACGACCATCGCGCCGGGGTGCTGGGCCTTCCATTCGCGCAGCTGGTCGGCCGTGATCGAGTCGGCGAGCGAGCAGCCGGCGTCGAGATCGGGCAGGACGACGGTCTTCTCGGGCGAGAGGATCGAGGCCGTCTCGGCCATGAAGTGCACGCCGCAGAAGGCGATCGCCTCCGCCCCGGCGTCCGCCGCCTGACGCGACAGCTGGAGCGAGTCGCCGACGTAGTCGGCCACGTCCTGGACCTCGGGCAGCTGATAGTTGTGGGCGAGGATCACCGCGTTGCGCTCCTGTGCCAGCGCACGCACCTCGTCCTTGAGCGCAGGGACGTTCTCCAGCTGAAGTAGGGATGCTGTCGAAGCTCCCGCTGAGGGAATCGTCTGGGCCGGCATGTTTCGAACCTCGATCTCGGTGTCGAAATGAACGCTCGCGGTCGGGGGACGACGCGAGCCTCTGCCCGAAAGTCTAGCCCTACGGGCTTCCGCTGCCTATGCCGGCGCGGTGTCGGGCTCGAACAGCAGGCTTACGTCCAGCGCCGGCGCGGAGTGCGTCAGCGCGCCGATCGAGATGAAGTCGACGCCGGTCTCGGCCACCGCGCGCACGTTCTCGAGCGTTATGCCGCCCGAGGCCTCGAGCTGCGCCCGCCCGGCGTTGCGCTCGACCGCCGCGCGCAGCTCGTCGGGGTCCATGTTGTCGAGCAGGACGCGGCCGACCCCCGCCGCCAGCGCCTCGTCGAGCTCGTCGAGCGTCTCGACCTCGAGCTCGACCTGGACGCCCGCCGGCGCGCCGTGCAGCGCGCGCCGGGCCGCCTCCCCCACCCCGCCCGCGACTCGGACGTGGTTCTCCTTGACGAGGATCGCGTCGTAGAGCCCGAAGCGGTGTGAGGTGCCGCCGCCGGCGACGACGGCGGCCTTCTCGAGGTCGCGCATCCCCGGCGTCGTCTTGCGCGTGTCGAGGATCTTGGCTGCGGTGCCGTCTATCTCCGCGACGTAGCGCGCGGTGACCGTCGCGATGCCGGACAGGCGGCCGAGCAGGTTGAGCGCGACCCGCTCCGCGGCCAGGATGGCGCGTGCGTCGCCGGCGATCGCCAGCAGCTCGTCGCCTGGAGTCACCCGGTCGCCGTCGGTCGCGCGGATCTCCAGCTCGACGTCGCCCTCGACGGCCTCGAAGACCGCCTCCGCGGCCGGGAGCCCGGCGACGACACCCTCGGCCTTGGCCACGATCGAGGCGCTCGCCTGACTGCCGGCGGGGACGACCGCCTGGCTCGTGACGTCGCCCACGCCGATGTCCTCGGCGAGCGCCCGCTGGATCAGCTCACGCATGGCGGCGACTGTACGTGAAGCGACGCTCGCGCGACGGCGATGCGAGCCCGATGGCGCCTTGGCACGCCCGGCGTTAGGTTGGACCGGTCAACCCAGACATCGCCTCAGGAGGAACACCCCAGACATGAGACTCGCAAGCAGGCGCATCACCCTGCTCTTCGCCCTCGTCGCGGCACTGGCCGTCGCGATCCCCTCCGGCACGGCAGGCGCACAGGCGTCCGACGACGGCGCCGACGTGTCGCAGCGCGGCAAGGATCCGCGCGACCGTGGTGGCAAGGGAGGCCCGGGGGGATCCAACGATCCGCGCTGCCGCGGCGCCGAGCGCCGTGCCGAGATCGGTCAGGCGCGCGTCTCGACCGAAAAGCAGAAGGTCAAGCGCGCCAAGACGAAGCTGAAGAACGCCCGCGCGGCCGCCGCGGACGCCGAGGGCAAGCAGGCGAAGGCGAAGGCCGCCAAGAAGGTCAAGAAGGCGAAGAAGGGCGTCAAGCGCGCGAAGAAGGAGCTGAAGGAGGCGAAGGCGACGCTGCGCAGCGCCAACAGCCAGCTCGATCGCTACGACTGCGGGGGCTGAGCCCCGATCCTGAGGAGCTGTCGCTAGCCGGCGCCGTTCGCGGTGCCGGCTCGCCGCAGCAGTTCAGCGCGCACGAGGTCGTCGAGATTGCCGTCCAGGACACCCTGGACGTTGCCGATCTCGACGTTCGTGCGGTGGTCCTTGACCATCGTGTAGGGGTGCAGGACGTAGGACCGGATCTGTGAGCCCCAAGCGACGTCCTGGGCCTCCCCCTTCTCCTTGGCGATCTCCTCCTGGCGGCGGCGCTCCTCGAGCTCGATCAGCTTGCCGCGCAGCATCTTCATCGCGGTCTCCTTGTTCGCCGTCTGTGAGCGCTCGTTCTGGCACTGCACGACGGTGCCCGTCGGCCGGTGGGTGATGCGGACCGCCGAGTCGGTCTTGTTGACGTGCTGGCCGCCGGCGCCTGAGGCGCGGTAGGTGTCGATCTGCAGGTCGTCCGGCTCGATCTCGATCTCGCCGACGTCCTCGACGAGCGGAGCGACCTCGACGCCGGCGAACGCCGTGTGCCGGCGGGCCGCAGAGTCGAACGGTGAGATCCGTACGAGCCTGTGGACGCCCTTCTCGGCCGAGAAGAGGCCGTAGGCGTTCTCACCTCGAGCGATGAAGGTCGCCGACTTCAGGCCCGCCTCCTCGCCCTCGCTTGCCTCCTTGAGCTCGACCGACATGCCCCGACCCTCGGCCCAGCGCATCTCCATCCGCAGCAGCATCTCCGCCCAGTCCTGAGAGTCCGTGCCGCCAGCGCCGGCGTTAACGGTCACGACCGCATCACCAGCGTCGTAGTCGCCGGCAAACAGGCGCGCCTCCTCGAGCGCCGCGAGCCGCGACTCGATCGAGGCACGCTGCTCCTCGACCTCGGCCGCGATCGACTCGTCCTCGGAGGCGAGCTCCTCGAGCTCCTCGAGATCGCCGATATCGGACTCGAGCGTGTTGAAGCCCTCGAGGCGGCGCTGGACGCGGGCGTGCTCGGCCGATACCTTGGCGGCGCTTGCCTGGTCGTCCCAGAACCCCTCGGCGCCCATCTGCTGCTCGAGCGCGTTCGCGCGCTCGCTCAGTGCAGCAGGGTCAAAGGTAGTCCGCGAGCAGCTTCAGCTGGTCGCGGAGGCCACTGGCGCTAGGCGCCATGGCACTTCTTGTACTTCTTCCCGCTTCCGCACGGGCATGGGTCGTTGCGGCCGATGCGATCCTCGTCGGCGACGACGCGCGTCTCGACCGGCGCCGGCATCTCGATGTCGCCGAGCGCCGGATCCTGCGCGCCGTTGGGCGCCACCCCACCCGCGCTCGCGGCTGCCGCCTGAGCGGCGGCCGTCAACGCGCTGGGCTGACCGTCGGAGGTCCCGCCGGCGTAGCTGAGACGTGCCGTCGAGCTCGTGTTCGACCCCCCGCCCCAGGTCTGACGGCGGGCCGCGCCGTCGGCGCCCTCGACCTGCACGTCGACGACGAAGATGTAACGGCCGAACTCCTCCCAGACCGCGTTCATCAGCCCGCCGAACATCTCGAAGCCCTCGTTCTTGTAGGCGACGAGCGGATCGATCTGGGCGAACCCGCGCAGGTGGATTCCCTCGCGCAGGTAGTCCATGTCGTGCAGGTGCTCACGCCAGCGCTCGTCGATGATCTGGAGCAGCATGAACCGCTCGAGGGCACGCATGAGGTCGGCCCCGAGCTCCTCTTCGCGATCGGCGTAGGCCTCGACGACGTCCTCGCGCAGCTCGGCGATCAGCGCCTCGCGGTCGACCTGGTCAGGCTCCAACTCGTCGATGTCGATACCGATCGGATACATCTGCTCGAGCTGCGTGTAGAGGCCCTGGAGATCCCAGTCCTCCTGGTAGTCGCCCTCTAGGTACTGGCGGGCGAGCCGGTCGACGACCTCGGCCATCTGCTCGCGCGCGGTCTCCGACATGTCCTCGCCCTCGAGGATGCGGTCGCGGTACTCGTAGACGATCTCGCGCTGCTGGTTCATCACGTCGTCGTACTCGAGGACGCGCTTGCGGATAAGGAAGTTCTGCTCCTCGACCTTCTTCTGGGCGTTCTCGATCTGCTTCGAGAGCATCCCGGCCTCGATCGGCTCCTCCTCGCCGTCCTCGCCGGTCGGACCGAGACGGTCGAGGATCCGGTAGATCCGATCGCCGGCGAACAGCCGGACGAGGTCGTCCTCGGCCGACAGGTAGAAGCGGGATTCCCCTGGGTCGCCCTGACGGCCGGCGCGACCGCGCAGCTGGTTGTCGATCCGGCGCGACTCGTGGCGCTCGGTGCCGAGGATGAACAGTCCCCCGGCCTCCATGACCTTCTCGCGCTCGTCGGCCACCTGGGCCTCGAAGCGGCGGTACTCGTCGTCCCACGCCTTCTCGTACTCGGGCGTATCCAGCTCGTGCTTGCCCCGCAGCGCCAGCTCGGTGAGATGCTCGGGGTTGCCGCCGAGCTTGATGTCGACGCCACGGCCGGCCATGTTGGTCGCGATCGTCACGGCGCCAAGGCGTCCGGCCTCCGCGATGATCTCGCCCTCGCGCTCCGCGTACTCGGGCTTGGCGTTGAGCACGGTGTGCGGCACGCCGCGCTTCTTGAGCTCTGCCGACAGAAGCTCGGAGACCTCGACCGAGATCGTGCCGACGAGCACCGGCTGCCCGGTCTTGTGACGGTCCTCGATCGCCCGGGCGACCGCGTCCCACTTGCCCGGCTTGGTCTTGTAGATCTGGTCGTTCTGGTCCATCCGCGCCATCGGGCGGTTGGTCGGGATCTCGACGACCTGGAGCTCGTAGATCTTCATGAACTCGGTCGCCTCGGTGATGGCGGTGCCGGTCATGCCCGCGAGCTTCTCGTAGCGGCGGAAGTAGTTCTGGTAGGTGATCGTGGCGACGGTCTGGTTCTCCTCCTGGATCGCCACGCCCTCCTTCGCCTCGACCGCCTGGTGGAGGCCCTCCGACCAGCGCCGGCCCTCGAGGATGCGGCCGGTGAACTCGTCGATGATCTTCACCTCGCCGTCGATCACCTCGTAGTCGACGCCGCGCTTGTAGAGCGACTCGGCCTTCAGCGCCT